>Ga0214172_1000194_pt1 | contig 32386 bp, 34 predicted proteins | sample TroBogEpilimnion_29_FD_153010 | JGI IMG/M metagenome (GOLD analysis project Ga0214172, IMG submission 153010) | Freshwater microbial communities from Trout Bog Lake, WI - 12JUL2007 epilimnion | ecosystem: Environmental > Aquatic > Freshwater > Lake > Epilimnion/Euphotic zone | place: Trout Bog...
GCCAAACCACGGATGACCCCTTGGAATGGCTCGCCCAACCCGCGCCAAACCCCACCGGTTGATCCTCAACTGCGGATTTTAGGGTGATAAAGGTGGCAACCAGGGGCCGGTGGTCGGAGCCGAGACCCCAGTTGGGAATTCTTGGAATATAAGTCTCGGCGGCCAGCCAGTTTGATTTCAGCGCGGGGCTCACCAAAATGTAATCAAAGCGGGTGTACGTATCGGTTTGGCCGTAAAAGTAAGTCCAGGCGACATTGTACGGATCCTGGACCGCCGGCGCGTTCGATGAGGGGCCGTCGTTGCGCTCGGCGGGGCGCGTGTCGGTGAGCTTGAATTTTCCGCGCCCGATGATTTCCTTCACGGCGTCGGATTTGGCGGCATCGTTAAAATCCCCGACCACCACGAGCTTCGCTTCGGGGTTTTTGGCGAGGTGTGTGTCAATGATATGGCGCAGCACGGTCGCCTCGCCCAGTCGCTCCTCGGCTTCATCGGCTTCCGGCGTGGGGAGCTGTGATTTCAGGTGCGCGGCCAGGAGGGTGAAGGTGATCCGGGGCGACGCTTGGATGTCCACTTCCGCGAACCCGCGCTTGACCTGGATTCGGTGACCGTCGAGTTGGAAATAATCATTGGTGTGCGGCCGGCGCGCGACCATGGGTAATTTGCTCAACACGGCAATGTGAATATTGGTGTCAAAGCTCCGGATGTGCTCCCAGAATGGGAAATCACAGCCTTCAGCCTTGAGGGTGGTGCGCAGTTCCAGCAGCGCGTTGGTGGTGCCGATTTCTTCCAGCGCCAGGACTTCGGGATTGATTGCGCGGATGGTTTCGCGGACCTTGGCTTTGGCCTCTGCAGTTTTAATGTGGGAACGGGATGCGGTCGGCTGGTCGAGGTAGTTTTCCACATTATAAGTGGCGATGCGGTAGGTGCCGGCGAAGGCCTCCAGACCGGCCAGCAATGCGGCGATTAGGGCAAGGCGGCGAACCATGTGGCAGTTTAAATCCAACGGTTGGCAGGTGAAAGAAAAACTGTGCGAACGGTCTGGAAAAATAATTTGAACAAATGGCGTCCGGCCCGGTCCATATAACTGATTGGTTTAGGTTATGGGTTAAAGCGCCTGACTTTTTTGGGTTTTAGTCAGGCGCTTTTTTTTGCCAAATCACGCAAAGCTGCTATTGTCATTCCATGTCTCGTAAGGCCAACCCCAAAGTTCCCACACTGAAATTGGACGATAAGCAGAGTGAGCGTGACCATCGGGAGCTGCGCATCGACAAGGTCGGGGTGCGGGGGCTGCGTTTTCCCATTCAAATTCGCGACCGGACGCACCGCGTGCAAAATACGGTCGCCACATTGGGGATGTTTGTGGACCTTCCCAAGGAATTCAAGGGGACCCACATGAGCCGGTTCGTGGAGGTGCTTAATTCCCACGGCAATATCATGCACGTCGGGAATATTGCCGAGATTTTACAGGAACTGCAGCGGAAACTCCATTCCGCGACCTCCCACATCGAGGTGGAGTTCCCGTATTTCATGAGCAAGAAGTCACCGGTCTCGCGGCGCGAGAGCCTGATGGACTATGTCGCACGCTTCACCGCGGCCGCGTGCGGGAAGGAAACGGATTTTGTGCTGACGGTGAAAGTAAACGTGACGACGCTTTGCCCCTGCTCAAAGGCGATTTCAAAACATGGCGCACACAACCAGCGGGGCGAGGTGACGGTGGCGTTGCGGTTCCGGAAAATTATCTGGATTGAGGAGGTCATTGAAATGATCGAGGCTTCGGCGAGCTCGGAACTGTACGCGTTGCTCAAACGGCAGGATGAAAAAGCCGTGACGGAGCGCGCTTATGAAAATCCGGTTTTTGTGGAGGATCTGGTGCGCAATGTGGCCTTGCGGCTCAACCGGCATCCGCTGGTGACCTGGTATAAAGTGGAGGCCGAAAATTACGAAAGCATCCACAACCACAATGCTTACGCGTGCATTGAGCAGCATCCGGAAGTCCGGATCAAGGTGTCAAAACGGCCGGCGGGCAGGGTGGAATCCTTGAGCGCCCAAAAAACGTAAAAATTTTAGTGGCTTATTTGACACGCTTTGCTACATTCCCGCCCCTTTGAAGCGTCGGCCAGTCAGGTTTTGGCCTTAAAATAATTTTTTTGTGACCGTAAAGAAAAAAGTAATGAAGAAGAACGTCGCCCCTGCCGGTAAGGCCAAAGCTGTCGCCACGTCGGCGGCCATTTTGGGTCGCCCAGTGGCGAAAGCTGGGGCTGGGCCGGATCTGAAAAAAGTAAAGCCCGAGTGGCAGGGATTCTGTCTGCACCTGCTGGAGTTGCGCGAGCAATTAACCAAGCAGATGAGCGGTCTCGCCGCAGAATCTGCTCAGGAAATGGCCGGATACAGCCTCCACATGGCGGATTCCGGCACTGATAATTTTGACCGCGATTTCGCGTTGAGCCTGTTGTCCTCCGATCAGGACGCCGTATTTGAAATCGAGGAAGCCCTCAAGCGCATCGAGCGCAAAACCTATGGCGTCTGTGAGTTGACCAACAAGTCCATTCCCAAGGCCCGTCTGGAAGCGATTCCGTGGACCCGATTCACGGTGGACGCGCAGGCGCAGCTCGAACGCGAAGGCGCTTTAAAATCCCGCCGCCTAGGCGCGCTGGGAACGATTGATGCCGTCGGCGCCACCACGGATGTGGACAGCGAAGACGATGAGCATTCCGACGAACAGCCCAAAGCAAACAAAGAAAAAGAATAATTTATGGCCCGCGAAACCATCACCATCGAATGCACCGAGGCGCGCAAAGAAGGCAAGTCGCCTTCGCGCTACACCACCAGCCGCAATAAAAAATTGCAGACGGAAAAACTGGGCGTGAAAAAATACAACCCCGCGCTCCGCCGCCACACCTTGCACAAGGAGATTAAATAATTTATGCCCCGCAAGACCAATACCGAGAAGAAAACCGACAAACGCGGCAAGAGCACCCGCGAAGCCCGCACGCCGCGTCCGAAGCCGAAAATCGACTTCACCATTGACGCCCTCGATTACAAGAACACAAACCTGCTCCGCACGTTCGTCACGGACCAGGGTCGCATCCTGCCGCGCAAATACACCGGCCTGCCCGCGCCCTACCAGCGCCGCATGACGGCCGCCATCAAGCGCGCCCGCCAGATGCTGCTGATGAAGTAGTTTTCCCGCCGCCCCGTCCTGCAAGTGCGGGACGAGGCGGCATTTTTCTGGAAATCAGTTGCAAACGATTTGCATCTAAAATAAAATACCGGCGTTACCATGGATTATCTGGTTCTTCTCTCAAGCATCGCGCTGGGTGTGATCACGGTTTTCTGGCTGCGACTGACGGATCCCAAACGGGTGAAAGTGCTGAACGCCTTCACAGGTGCGTATCTGCTCACCCTGGTGATGTTGCACCTGCTGCCGGATTTATATGAGCCGGAAACCGGGGTTGCGCTCAAGCCGCTGGTCATCGGCGGATTTATCCTGTTCGGCTTCTTTCTGCAGATTGCCATGGACTCGATTTCGATGGGCATCGAGCATGGCCATGCGCACGAGATCCACGGACGCATGGCCTTTGGGATTCTCGCGGGTCTGTGCATCCACGCATTCGTTGAGGCGCTGGCGCTGGGAAAGTCACCGGATCATCAAACGGCGCACGATGTGGCGGCACATCATTTTCTGCTCGTCAGCGTCGTGGTTCATAACTATCCCATCTCCATTGCGCTCTTGGGAATGTTGCTGCAAAGCGGCATGAAAAAATCCTCCGCGCTGCTGTGCCTGGGACTCTTCGCCATCATGGCCCCCATCGGAATGTTCGTCAGCGGCTATACCGGCCTGGCGGTTTATTCGCGTTACCTGATGGCGATTGTCATCGGTATTTTCATGCACATTTCCACGACGATTTTATTCGAAAGCGAGGATCATCACCGGGTGCCGGTCGGGAAGATGATTGCCGTCATCATCGGGCTGGTTTTGGGCATCGCTTGTGTGATGTTTGAGACGTGAAAAAGAACTGCGCGCACCAGCATCCGGCTCAAAAGCAGGAACTGGCCTCACTGACCGGCCGGCTCCGGCGTGAATCGCGCAAGATTACCGGCCCGCGCGCCGCGATTCTGGAGGTGTTAAGGCACCACCCGCATCCGCTGACCAACAAGGAGATTTTCGCCGGGTTGCCGAAAGGCGAATGCAATCTTGTCACGATTTACCGTGCGATGCAAATGCTGGAAAAACTGGGGATGGTGAAACGCTTTGATTTTGGGGACGGCGCGGCCCGGTTTGAACTCGTTGGTGAAGGGGACGACGGGCACCACCACCATTTGATTTGCACCCGCTGCGGCGGGGTGGTGGAAATCGATGAATGCTTTCCCGAGGAAATCGAGCGCCACATCGCCCTCACCAACGGGTTCACTGGCGTCACTCACCGTCTGGAATTTTTCGGCGTCTGCCCCGGCTGTCAAAAATGAAAACGGCGGCGATGTCTCGCCGCCGTCATTTCAAGCCGTTTCCTCGGTCATCCAGTCACCGAGTTGGAGATACTCCCTGATTTTACGTCGCTCGTGCCGGTTTTTGAGCGACTTTTTCGTATGATGTTCAGTTTTGCGGAACGGATGTTTCGGGTTGCGAATCACTTCGCCGATTACTTCGATGGTTTTCATCATAGCATTTACCTTTCGTTTCCTTTCATCAGGCTGACAGCGTAAACAATGCCAACTGTTCTCAGCCTAAAACTGCCTAGAATCTTCAAAGGATCAGACGTCGCACCGCGTACATCTGTTCAATTTTTTTCAGACAAAACAAAAAGAACCAGAACACCACTCGTTTTCCACGCGTTTAGCCACTAATTTTAGCTTCAGACTCGCGAACGCCCGCTCCACTTCAGCAAATTCCACCGCCAATATCCCCGCTAAAACCAAAGTGCCGTCCGGCTTCACCCGGTTCACAATTCGCCGTTTCTCCGCCATTAGCAAGTTGGAAATCAGGTTGGCGCAGACCAGATCGTATTGCCGCGTCGGTTTTAGCGGCAGCCGGGTCACGTCGCCGCGCGTCGGTTTGAGGGTTGAATCCACGCCGTTTTTGCGCGCGTTTTCGCGGGCGACGCGGATGGATTCCGGATCAAAATCAAAAGCGTGAACTGGTTTATACCCCAGTTTGACTGCGGCAATCGCCAGAATGCCTGAGCCGGTGCCGATGTCCAAAAAGGATTTGGTGGCAGCGGCGCGCGGGGAGCGCCGGTCGAGGGGGGCACCGGCCGTGGCGACAATTTGCTGCAGGCAGAACGAGGTCGTCGGATGCTGGCCGGTGCCGAAGCTCAGGCCGGGGTCGAGTATTAGCACCGCCTGATTCTTTCGTGGACGTTTTTTGCTCCAACTCGGCTTAACCAGCAGGGCTTTGCCAATCTCCATGGGATGAAAATGGCGCTTCCACGATTCTGCCCAGTCCTCGCGCTTCACTTTGGTGATTGCAATTTTTCCCTCGCCGATTTTCAGCCCGCAATCCTCAATTCGCTGGAGACCGCCGGCAATTTCTGTGCGTACCAGCGGCGCATCTAATTTCTGATCGCGGAAGATGCTGACGGTGCTGACGCCGGTTTCCAGATTGTAATAGGCGGCGGCAGCCGTGCCGAACAGGCCGGCGAGCATTTCGGCCACAGCGTCCTCGGCATCCAGTGATGTTGTCACGGAAACCCGCCAGAGTGGTTTATTAGGTTTCATATTTGGAGGTCCCAAGGGCGTCGCCCTATCGGAATCGGTTCATGCTACCAGATCGCGCCAGGGCGTGAAATTCAGCAGTTCAATTTCCGCCATGTGTGGGTGCAGCGCGACCTGGGTGATGCTGGCGTATTCCACCTCAAACGCATTGGTTTTCGGCAGCGGCAAATCCAGCAGAATGGCCAGCAGCGCGCGGATGACGCCGCCATGGCAGAATACCGCGACGTTCTGACCGGGATGTTTCTTGATGATTTCGCGCAGGCACGGCTCCAGCCGCGCGCGAAAACCTTTTCCGTTTTCACCGTTCGGCGCACCGGGATGCTCAATCTGCTCCAGCCATTCATGGACGGCAAAATTGTATTTATCGCGCACCGTGGTCCAGTTGAGTCCGGTCCAGTCGCCAAAATCAATCTCGCGCAGGTCGTGAAAAATGGTTTGTTCGTGGCGGCCCCGTTTCAGCGTCGGCGCGAGCGTCTGCTGGACGCGTTTCATCGGGCTGGCATAGACGGCATCAATCGTTTTAACACGCAGATAATCGGCTAGGATTTTCGCTTGCCGCTTGCCGCGCGGCGAGAGGTTCATGTCAATGCGCCCGCCAAAGATGCCCTGATAGCGTGACTCGACTTCGCCGTGCCGGATCAGCAGCAGCCGCGTGGCGGGTGGATGCGGCATTTTTTTTCGACGAATCACTTTGCTCATGGATCAACCTTGGGCAATGGCGGCTTCTTGCGCGGCCAGCAAGTCTTTGATGCCAATCTTGCCGAGCGCCAGCAAGTCAGTCAGTTGCGTGTCGGTGAAGGTAGCTTCTTCGCCGGAACCTTGCAGTTCAATGAATTCGCCTTGGGCGTTCATCACCAGATTCATGTCCACGCTGGCAGCCACGTCCTCGGTGTAGCACAAATCCAGGAGCGGGGCCCCGTTCACAATGCCGACGCTCACGGCGGCGACGCCGGAAAGAATCGGGCTGGCGGCGATCTTTTTCTCGGCCAGCAATTTTTTCACTGCAAGCGACAGAGCTACGAAGGTGCCGGTGATGGCGGCCGTGCGGGTGCCGCCATCGGCCTGTAGCACATCGCAATCCACGCAAATAGTGCGCGCCCCGAGTTTTCCCAGGTCAATCGCGGCGCGGATGGAGCGGCCGATGAGCCGTTGGATTTCCGATGAGCGGCCGTCGAGCCGACCCTTGGAGATGTCGCGCGGTTTGCGTGTCAGGGTGGAGTAGGGGAGCATCGAATATTCGGCGGTGATCCAGCCACCCTCAACCTTTTGTTCCTTCATCCAGCGCGGGACGGATTCCTCAATGGACACGCCGCAGATGACGCGGGTGTTGCCCCATTCGATGAGCGTGGACCCGGCGGCGTAGGGCGCGATATGATTTTGAAAACGGAGCGGGCGGATTTGATTGGCAGCGCGTCCGTCAGCGCGGATGGGTTCAGACATGGGCGAAAGGTTAGGGAAAACCGGGTCAAACCGCAAATTGTGAATCATGCTTCTTAAAATGGTGTCGCTCCTGTGGCGAGGCAGTGAAGGAACAATCCCGAGGTCCTAGGTCTTCAAACAGGCCATCTGTCAAAGGGGAAAAGCCAGTCCAGAGGCAACCGCAAAGAATGAAGCCGGAAAGTTGGAATAAGGATGGAGTTTTCCCTCCGTCTTTCCTGCTTTCCTTATTAAAATCACTGGGAGGTTTGCCTGTTTGAATGGAAAGCACTCTTGCCAAGGTGCCCGGTGTTTTGTTCAATTTGACGTGCTCAATCAGCAGACTCTCAATCGACCCGCCAGTTTTTCCGGCATTGGCTTGCACAGCGGCAATCGCGTCAACATGACGATTCTGCCCGCGCCCGCCAACAGCGGCGTGCGCTTCCGCCGCGTGGATCTCGACGGCAAGCCGGAAATTGAGGCGCGGGTGGAAAACGTCTCGGAGACCAATCGCTCCACGACCATCGCCAAGGGCAATGTGAAGGTCCACACGGTGGAACATGTCCTCGCCGCGCTCGCAGGCTACGGCATCGACAACGCGATCATCGAATTGGACTCGAATGAACCGCCCATCGCGGACGGCAGTTCGCGCGAGTTTTGCAAAATCATTCAGGCGGCGGGCATTGTGCCCCTGGCGGAGAAGCGGGAGTATTACACGCCGACGGAACCCATTGAAGTCCGCCACGGCGAGACGGTGATGACGCTGTTCCCTGATGAAAATTTCAAGATCACCTGTACGAGCGCGGACAAGCAGGGTCGGTTCACCCAGTTTTATTCCACCGAGGTCACGCCGCAGACCTGGGAGAAGGAACTAGCGCATGCGCGGACGTTTTGTTTTTACGAGGAAATCGAATTCCTCTTCAAGAACGGCCTGATCAAGGGTGGCAGTCTGGAAAACGCCGTGGTTATTCGCGATGACGCCGTGCTCACGACGGAGCCCCTGAGGTACCGCGAGGAGTTTGTGCGTCACAAGATGCTGGATATCGTGGGCGACTTGTCGTTGCTCGGAAAACCGATTCGCGGCCACATCATCGCGGTGCGGCCTGGCCACGCGGCCAATGCCGAGCTGGTGAAAAAAATCATCGAGCAGATTAACAAGCCCATCCGCGCGGCGCAGACCTTCGCGCCGCCGCCGCCGCCGAAAGATACGCCGCTGCCGCTGCCCGCCTCCGAGGGCTCGATGGACATTGGGGCCGTCATGAAAATGCTGCCGCATCGTCCGCCGTTTTTGCTCGTGGACCGGATTTTAAAGATCGAGGGCAACCTCATTGTCGGCGTGAAAAACGTGACCATGAACGAGGATTTCTTTCGCGGCCATTTCCCGGATCATCCCATCATGCCCGGCGTGCTCCAGCTTGAGGCGATGGCGCAGGTGGCTGGCATTTTGCTGCTTAAACGCATTGCGGCGGCAAACCAGATCGCCTATTTCATGTCCGCCGAGGAAGTCAAATGGCGCAAGCCCGTGGTGCCCGGCGATGTGCTCGTCATCGAGATCGAGATGACGAAGATCCGCGGCAAGATCGGCAAGGCCAAGGGGGTCTGCAAGGTCGATGGCGAGGTGGTTAGCGAGGCCTCTGTCACGTTCATGTTGCGCGACGCCTGAAACATTTTGTAATTTGAAGCCTGGTGCGGAAACAGTCAGACGGCACCTTCACAAATATTTTCATGATACATCCCACGGCCATCATTCATCCCCAGGCGCATATCGGTTCCGGCTGCGAGATCGGGCCGTTTTGCGTTCTCGGCGAGCACGTCACGCTGGGTGCGAACTGCAAGCTGCATTCGCACGTCGTTGTGGACGGCCATACGACGCTGGGCCAGGGCAATGAGATTTTCCCGTTTGCTTCCATCGGCCTGAAGACCCAGGACTTGAAGTGGCAGGGTGGCGTCACGCGCACCGCCATCGGCGACCATAATACTTTCCGCGAATACGTTTCCATCCACAGCGCCACCAGCGATGGCGGCGTTACGGTGGTGGGCTCGCATAATCACGTGCTGGCCTACAGTCACATCGCGCACGATTGCCACCTGGGTAGCCACATCATCATGTCCAACGCCGCCACGCTGGGCGGCCATGTGATCGTGGAGGATCATGCCATCATCAGCATCTCCGCCGTGCACCAGTTCTGCCGCATCGGTAAGTTTGCGATGGTCGGTGGTTGTTCCAAGGTGGTGCAGGACGTGCCGCCGTTCATGATTGCCGATGGCAATCCCGCCGAGACCCGCACCATCAACAAGGTGGGCCTGGAACGCCACGGCTTTTCTGCCGAGGCGCAAACGGCCTTGCGGCAGGCTTACAAAATTCTTTGCCGCGAAGGACTCATCACCTCAAACGCGCTCGCCAAGATCGAGGCGGAACTGCCCGCGCTGCCGGAAGTCAAATATCTCGTTGAGTTTGTCCGGGCCAGTGAGCGTGGCATCTGCAAGTAGTGGTTCAGCCTGCCGTCGCGTCTCCATTTTCGGGTTTCCAAGACACTTGAAGCGGTCGGACTGTGCCGCTGAAGCTAATGAAAGTCCGGCCAGTTGCCCCGTGCCAGCCTTATTTTATTTTCGTGCGCATGTAATGGAAAAGATATTGCTGCGCGTAACCGGCATGTGGCCCGAAATGCGTGGCCGCAAAGCGGCGAAGCCGCTGGTCACTGGCCCGGCGGCGCGGGAAATAAAGTTCCTGCAAGGCGCGTTCAATCCAAACATCCACCGGAAATGCGGTGTCAAAACCGTATCCAAAGAGCAGGACGCAATCGGCTATCTTTCCCCCCACGCCTCGCAACGTCATCAGTTCAGTCCGGGCGGCGGCATAATCCAGCGCCCGGATCCTTTCCAAATCCACCTTGCCTTCGGCTATCTGCCGCGCGGCATTCAGCAGGTTGGGCGCGCGGAACCCCATCTTGCAGGCTCGCAAATCCGCTTCAGTACAGGCGGCGATGCGTTGCGGCGTGGGAAAACAGGCGGAGCCCGCCAAATGCGGCGTCGATCGCCAATCGCCGCCGCACGGCTCACCAAACCGTTCACAGAGCAAGGCGACGATCTGGCGGATTTGGACGATTTGCTTTGTGGACGACAAAATAAACGAGGCCAGACATTCCCAGGGCTGCTGTCGGAGCAGCCTTAGTCCCCGGCAGCTGGCGACCGCCGCGCGCATCGGTTCGTCGTCCGGAAATGTTTTCAAAATGGCGGTCAAATCAATCCCGGTCTGGAGAAAGTCGCGGAGAAAATGCCAGTCCCCCACGGGCGCGGCGGTGATGGCGTGAATGCCTTTGTCACTTTGCGTGAGCTGAACGGAATGATTTCCAATGATGCCGTGCCAGGAAGCTTCCGCACGCTGCCAGCGGAAGACCTGGCCGGAATCCAGCGTGGCCGCGAGGTCGTAATCGCGAACGGGCAGGAGGATTTCGGACTGCTGGGGTAAACTTTCCGCCGCCGCTCCGGGCTTGCCGGGATAAAGCGGGTCGCATGGACGTTCGCTCCACCGTGTGGACGGGGTGCCCATTTATTTATTCCCCGGCCTGGTTTCCGGAGTGAGGAGCACCGGGAGTCGCATGTGCCACGCGGGAAAAAATCTTCGGCCAATGACATTCCAAAGCATTTGCGTGAGCCCCATCAGCGCGATGGCATAGCCGGCTCCAAGAATGGCTCCAACTGTCACGTCGCTGGGATAGTGCACGCCGTTGTAAATGCGGGAAAAGGCGATCGCTGCTGCGAGTGGAAATAGCCAGCGCGCGCTCCGCCGGTAATAAAGAAAAGCAACCGTGGCCAGCGCAAACCAGTTTGCCGCGTGGGCGGAGGGCATACTATGGCGGTTCGCCGTGGGCGGCAAAGTTCCGTCGGGCAGAGGGGTGACATAACCGAGGCCGGGATGGCCGAACAGCCGTGCATCGCGCAGGACAACAAACGGCCGCGGCCGGCCGACGGTGTTTTTGAAGGTCCCAATGACCAGCGGGTCGCCCAAGGCCACCACCAGTACCATCAGGAATACGCACAGCCGGAGCCGGGCGGAGCCGAAGTAGAGCAGCACCGGCACGCCGAGGATGACGGCCCACAGCCACGGCACGTTGTTCCCGCTCAAGACGGGCATGAGCCAGTCAAAAAACGGATTGGCCAGCGTACCGTTGATGAAATGAAACAGCGCGGTGTCGAGGGATAGCAGCCAGTGCATCGTGGTAAAGGTAGCAGTATAAAGCCGGTTGGAAAACTGAATTGCTCCGCCTGTCTTTTGTGACGGCGGTCAGGGCCCGCCCGCAGTTTGGAAAGGGCCGGAAAATCGCGGCGCTAGCCGGTGCGGCGGTGGTCTAATTCAACCGTTGCGGATGGGGGAAAATTGATCTGCTCCTTCACTTGATAGCAAAACATCCGCTTCTGCATCCAGCGCACGGCCAATAAATCATGAAGGGTCACGAACAGCCGGTTGAGGACGCCGTAATGGCTCTTGCCGGTCAAACGCTTGTGGTGGCTGATGGGGAGTTCCGTGACCACGAAGCCTTCAATCCGAAACAGCGTTGGCATGAACCGGTGCATGCCCTTAAAAAATTTCAGCCGCGTCGCGCATTCGCGCCGGAAAATCCGGTAGCCGCACGCGGAGTCGCTAACCTTTTCATGGGTGAAGCGATTGCGGATGCCGTTGGCAAACTTGGAAGTGGCCTGATACACGCGCGAGTCACCCTGCGCGCGGGCCGCAACACGTGAGCCGCAAACGCAGTCGCACTGGTCGCGCTGAATGGCTTCAAGCAGTCGCGGCAGTTCGCGTGGATGATTTTGCAGATCGGCGTCCAGCGTGGCGATGAAATGGCCGGTGGCGGCTTGGATACCCGCCCAGACCGCCGCCGACTGGCCGTGATTTTGACTTAATCGCACCGCACGAATCCGGCGATCCGCCGCCCCGAGCGTTTGCAGGATTTTCCAGGAGTCGTCGGAACTGTGGTCATCCCCAATGACGATTTCGTAGGCGATGTGGAGTGGATCTAGCGTCTCGCGGATAGCGGTCACGAGCGGAATCAGATTTTCCTGCTCATTACAGCAGGGGGAAACAATGCTGAGAACCGGAGTTTCCATCATGCGCGTTTTAAATCAATACGCGACAATGGAGCGGACAGGGAAGTCCTTCAACTGCTGGCGGCCATCCAGGAATTTCAACTCAATGAGGAAGACGATTTCCAGAATGTTCCCGCCGAGTTGTTTCACCAGCGACGCAGCGGCGCCGGACGTGCCGCCCGTGGCGAGCAGATCGTCCACCAGGAGTACGCGGGCGCCGGGCTTCAGCGCGTCGGTGTGCAGGGCCACGGTGGCGTGACCGTATTCGAGTGCGTAATCCTGTTCGATCGTGGCGAACGGCAGCTTTCCCTTTTTGCGGACGGGTACAAAACCCGCTTTGAGTTTGGTGGCGGCAGCGGCGGCAAATATAAAACCGCGCGCATCAATGCCCACCACGGCATCAATGCTGCCGGGCGTAAAATTTTCCGTAAGCAAATCAATCGCGCCGGCGAACAGGCGGGCGTCGGCGAGTACCGGTGTGATGTCTTTAAACTGGATGCCCGGTTTGGGGAAATCCGGCACGTTGCGGATGGCGGCGGTGATTTCAGCGGCGGTCACAGTAGCGGGCATAAATTATGCTTCCTTGGTTTTGGATTTTTCCAGCTTTTCAATCATTTTGCGAAGCTTGCGCAATGCCAGGTTTTGGATTTGGCGGACGCGCTCGCGCGTGACCCCGAATTTAACCCCGACTTCCTCCAGCGTCTTTTCGTTGCCGCCGTCGAGGCCAAACCGGTAGCGCAGGATCGTCGCCTCGCGGTCGTCGAGATGCTTGACCATGTCTTGCAACATGCCGGTGACGGTCTTGTCCTCCAGTTCGTCGTAGGGATTGCTGGCGCGTTCGTCTTCAACGATCTCGGAATATGTGTTGGAATCATCATCGCCCACCGGCGCATCCAGCGACGCGGGCCGGATGGCGGCGGAACGCATCTGCGCCACGCGCGCGGCAGTGGTGCCGAGTTCGGCGGCCAGTTCCTCGTCGCTCGGTTCGCGGCCGAATTCCTCCTGCAGCTTCATCGCCGTGCGCCGCATCTTGGAAATCTTGTCCACCAGGTGCACCGGCAGGCGAATGGTCTTGGACTGGTTGGCTAGTGCGCGTTTTATGGATTGCTTGATCCACCATGAACCGTAGGTGGACAGTTTGCCGCCCTTGGCCGGGTCAAATCGTTCAACAGCTTTCATCAAGCCGATATTGCCTTCGCTGATCAAGTCCAGAAGTGGCAGGCCAATGCCTTCATAGTCGCGGGCGATTTTCACAACGAGGCGCAGGTTCGCCTTGATCATGTGTTCGCGGGCCTTTTTATCGCCCTTCTTGATTTTGGCCGCGAGTTCGATTTCTTCCTGAGGGGTGAGCAGTTTTACCTGGCCGATTTCGCGCAGATAAAGCCGGATGGCGCTGTCGCCATCCTGGCGTTCCACTTCCCGGCGAAGAAATTGGGTGGTGTCGCCCTCGGGTGGTTTGATGATCGGTAAATCCGACGGCACCATGATGGGTGGCGAGGGCGGGAGGATCATCTTAGTTGGCACGGGCGCGGAAGCTTTCTTTTTCCGTTGGACCGGCTTGGACTTGAGCTGGTTTTTTTTGGCCACCATGAATGAAGAAAAGTTAAGCTCCCGCCGCCAAGCTGCAAGCAAATTTAATTCCAAACTGGCCGGCGGCGGGTGGGGGCTCACCCCGTTTAGAATAAATTGAAGACCGCCGTCGCTGCGCGCCCTGCCGCACCGGGTTCGCCAAGCGAGGCAATAATCTGGGTGAGCTGCGCTTTGATTTTGGCCCGGTGCTCCTCGTCTTGCAACAGCGCCAGCGCCGCGCTTGAAAGATTTTCCGGTGTCGCCTCGTTCTGGATGAACTCGGGATAAACGGTCTCGCCCGCCAGCAGGTTTGGCATTGTCAGCGATTTTACGGTCACAATGCGCTTGGCGATCTGGTAGGTGAGCCACGAAGTTTTGTAGAGCGTCACTGTCGGCACGCCAAAGAACGCGCACTCCATCGTCACCGTGCCCGTGGAGGCGATGGCCACATCTGATTCCGCTAGCGCCCACGGCAGTTCGCCGATTTGAATTTCCAGGTTTGCGCCCAGCGATTTGGCCAGCGTCATCAGCGCCGGATTTGGTAGCACCATTTTAGCCTTGGTCGCCGGCAGTTTCTCTTGGATCACTTTCAGCGCCTCGAGCATCACCGGCAGATGTCGCTGCAACTCGCTCTTGCGGCTGCCTGGCAGCAGCAGCACTGTCGGCACCGGGTTTTTATTCTGACTTCTTAATTCTGACTTCTGCATTCGCTCCACCATTGGATGCCCCACAAACTCCACGTGCAACTGCGGCACCCGCTGTGCGTACCAGGCCTTCTCAAACGGGAAAATGCTCAGCAGCAGATCATAGTCGCGCGCCAGCTTGGCCGCGCGGCCCGGGCGCGACGCCCAGACCTGCGGTGAAACGAACTGCACGATTTTCGGATCCCAATTGGAAAACGGATTCTCGCGGACATATTTCTTGATCGCCTGGCCGAAGCGCAGGTTGAATCCGCCAAAATCAATGCCGATGATCGCATCCGGCTTGCGCTCGATTGCCAGCGCAATCAGTTGCTGGAACAGCCGGCGAAACTCGAAATATTTTTTCAACACGTCTGAAATGCCGATGACTGAGTGTTGCGTCATATCAAACGCCAGATCCACGCCGGCGGCGGACATCTTGGCTCCGCCCGCGCCAAAAAACTGCGCGTCTGGCAACGGGCCGCGCAATGCGGCCACCAGTTCCGCGGCGAGCAAGTCGCCACTCGCCTCGCCGGCGATGAGCATGAAGGTTTTTGGTTTCAATTCTTAATAGTGTAGGAGGCGACGTGAGGAGTCTCTAACTTTTCAGCCCGCCTGTGATGTCGGCGATCCTGTGTTGGTATAACAAACGCCAGATGCACGCTGGCGATGCGTATGAACTTTTTGTGCTTCACGCGCTCAGTCTAACCCAAAGCCGCCAGCGCGCAAAGCCGGAGAAGTCGAGGGTGGCTGAAATTTGCCGTTCAAGGGATAATCCGTTCCTCCGTTGTTCCAGGGTTGACGGCGCCGTGCAGGTCAAGTGCCTCGGTGCCGATAATTTACGATTGCAACCTTGTCGCACGGGTGGTGTTATTTGTCTTATGAAATTCCCCGCCTGCTGCCTTGCCGGCCTTCTGTTGGCCGCGTTCGTCACCGGCCACGCCCAAAGCGTCAATTCCACAGCCCCCGCGCTCACGGTGCGAGACGAACTCATCAACAGCGGAGCGGCCACGCCCTTGGACTTGGCCACCAATTACACCACGCCGGTCACGTGGTTCAACCACATTGACCGCTTTCCTGCCTGGCGTACCGTGCCGCGCGGCTTTCAACTGTTCGCCGGCGTGCCGCTTGATATCGAAGGCATGATCTGCCTCTGGGGCGGTGGTAACACCACCAACTTGCACATCGTTTTCCCTGTGGCGCAGCTCGGCATTGCGGTGAACCAAAAATTCGAATCGCTTTACGTTTATCATTCCGGCTTCTTCACCTCATCCAACGGGGTGCCGGTCTATGCCGTTGTGTTCCGGTACGCCGATGGCAGCTCTGCCACCAACACCGTGAAACACACCGACGACCTTTTCGACTGGCACGCCCATGATGCCAATAACGTGCCGGTCCCCACCGCCGCCCGTTCCAAGCAGGCGTGGGTGGGTGGCGCGTTCCCGAACAAGAACCACAAGAATGATCCGTTGCATTTCACCCTCACCGAACTGGCCAATCCTCAGCCCGACCTGATCGTGCAGACCCTTGACCTTTATTCCAGCAAAAGCCGGACTGCCCCGTGCATCATGGCCATGACCATTGGCAAAGCCGGGCTCCTGAAATCTACTCCGTGACCTGGTAAAAAAATTCCCGCTCGCCTCGCCGGTGTCGCTCCTGATTATTTGGGTTTTAATTCTTAATGTTGTGGGGACGACGTGAAGTGTCTTAAATTTACTTCATCTTCAACAACCGGAGACGCGTCTCCTGCCAGACTGTGACGCTGCTCCGCAGCTAATGCCCCCCCGCGCTGTTCCTGAACAGTTTGCCTCTGCCTCACTGCGTATAATTTTATTTCACCTGCTGAATCTGCCGCGTGATTTCAAACGCCAGGTCCAGCGCGCGTTTGGCGGATTCGCCGCTGACCAGGGGCTTCTGTTTTTCCCGGACGCAGTTCACAAAGCTTTGCAGTTCCAGCTTCAGCGGCTCGTCTTTCGCAATCGGCACGGGCTCGCGCACGATCTTTTTGCCGCCAAATTCGCTCACAATGGTGGAGTCCAGTCCGAGCTTGGCGGCGAGCACCTTCTTCAGCAGCGAACTTTCCTTCTCACCGTCGCGGGCCACGCGGTAAATAAAGCCCTCCTGCACGCGGTAATCGAGCGAGATGTAGCAAGGATGGGTGGGGCCGCTGAAAACCCGGATCTTGCGCATCCGCTCCGGGCTCACGCGGCTGGCGGTCAGGTTGGCCACGCAGCCGTTGGCGAAGCGCAGTCGTACATTGGCAATGTCCTCACTCTTGCTCAACACTGGAATGCCCACGCCGTCCACGCTGATGACCGGCGATTTCACGAAGGCGAGGACAATGTCCAGATCGTGGATCATCAGGTCCAGCACCACCCCGATGTCCGTGGACCGGGCCGGGAAGGGTGAGAGCCGATGGCATTCAATAAACTTCGGCTCGGTGGCGACCGTCTGGAGAAACGTGAAAACCGGATTGAACCGCTCCACGTGGCCGACTTGCAGGACCAGATTGTTCCTCTGTGCCAGCTCGCACAGCGCGGCGGCCTGTTCCGTGCTGTCGGTCATGGGCTTTTCCACGAGCACGTGTTTGCCCTGTGCGAGGAGCAGTTGGGCAAGGTCGAAATGCGTCGTGGTGGGCGTGGCAATGTTCAGCGCGTCGCTGGCGGCAGCCGCTTCGGCGACGGAAGCAAAGACATGCAACTTGTGTTTCTCCCCGATTTTGCGGGCCGTTTCCGCGTGCGCGTCGTAAATACCGGTGAGCTCCACCTCGCCGGCGGCGTGGAGTTCGGAATAAATGCGGGCGTGATGTTGTCCGAGCGACCCGGTGCCGAGGACGGCGACTTTGACTTTTGCCATGGTCCGAGTTTGCCAGTAAATCGGATGTCGGAAAATGAAAATAGTAGGCGACGCGCTAACAAGTCTCAAAATTCGGGCTCAGTTTTGAATGAGTCCCTGTGCTGCGCGCATGTTCCGCTTTGCATGGAGCTGCGGAACAGCGTGCGGTAGTAGCCCGAGGTAACCCATGAGATCCCCCCCAACTCTCAACCCCGCCCCGGGAGAGGCGGAGAAAACTCGCCGGGTAGCCTTGTTTCCGCCGGCTGCGAAGCACCGGACTTTTCCGCCTTTTTACCTTCCGGTTTCAGGTTTGAACTTTGTCGGCTCCACTCATAAACTCGGCGCGTGCCTACTTTGGTTTATATCCTGACCGCGCTCGCCGCCTATCTGCTCGGTTCCATTCCATTTGGCTTTCTGGCGGCCCAGGCTAAGGGGATTGATATCCGCAGTGTGGGCAGTGGTAATATCGGCGCGACAAATGCCATGCGCGTGCTCGGCAAACCAGTGGGCATCGGCGTGTTGTTGCTGGATGCGTTGAAAGGCTACGCCGCCGTGACGTGGCTGACGATGATCGTTTTGCAATGTTTCAACGCCTCCGGCGATCATCTGGAAACACTTCGCCTCACCGCCGGCATCGGCGCGGTGCTGGGCCACAATTATACCTGCTGGCTCAAGTTTAAAGGCGGCAAGGGCATCGCGACCACGGCAGGTGTCTATCTCGCCCTCGCCCCGTGGGCGTTGCTGGTGGCACTGGTCGTATTCATTGTGGCTTTGGTGCTAACCCGATACGTCTCCGTCGGCTCCATCGCGGCCGCGCTCGCCTTGCCGGCCACCGTCTGGATCCTGACACCACATAATGTGCTGCTCGGCATCGTCACCACGGCGCTCGGCGCTCTCGCCATTTACAAACATAAATCGAATCTCCAGCGCCTTCGGGCCGGGACGGAAAATCGCCTCGGCCAAAAGAAGGGTGGTGCGCAATGAGAATCACCGTGCTGGGTGCCGGCGCGTGGGGTACCGCGCTCGCCAAAATCCTCCAGGAAAACGGCAATGCTGTGACCCTTTGGGACAAGAGCGCTGCGTCGCTGACAGACCTTCAAGGCGGCCGCAACGAGCGCTATCTGCCCGGCGTTCCATTGCCCACCGACTGGAAGACGCAGCCGGATTTCAAGAAAGCCATCGGTGGCGCGGAGTGCGTGGTGTTGGCGATTCCCTCGCAGGCCTTCCGCAACATTTCAGAACAACTAAAGGGTCATCCCGGCATCTTTGTCAGTGTCACCAAGGGGATTGAATTTGAAACCGGTGACACCATGAGCCGCATTCTGCGCGAACAGGCGCCCGCGGATCGGGTTGTGGCGCTGTCCGGCCCGAGCTTCGCCCGCGAAGTGGCGTTGGGAATCCCCACGACCATCGTATGCGCTTGCGAAAGCGATGGTACTGCGAAAACCGTGCAGGGACTGTTTCATCGGCCTGAATTTCGCATCTATCGCAGCCTGGACATTTTGGGCGTGGAATACGGCGGCGCTTTGAAGAATGTCATCGCGGTCGGCGCGGGCGTGAGCGATGGGCTCGGCTACGGTGACAATACCAAGGCCGGCCTCGTCACTCGCGCGCTGTCTGAAATGCGGCGGCTCGGTATGGCGTGCGGCGCGCAGCCGGAGACCTTTGCGGGTTTGAGCGGCCTGGGCGATTTAATGCTGACTTGTTTTTCCAAACAGAGCCGCAACCGCGATCTGGGCGAGCGGCTGGGACGCGGCGAAACGCTGGAATCAATTCAGGCGTCGCATCCCAAGCTGGCCGAAGGCTATCCCACCGCGCGTTCAGCGCACCGGCTGGCGCAGGAGAAAAAAGTTGCCACCCCGATCATTGATGAAGTTCACGCGATGCTTTACGCGGGCAAACCCCCCAAGCTGGCTGTGCGCGATTTGATATCGCGGGCGTTCAAGGCCGAAGACTAACCCGTATTTTCATCAGGGTGGTGCCCCGCCGGAAGTTTCAATTCCCTCCGAACTTCGCACTCGCCGGCCGCGGAGTGCGTATCTGATTCCCTGGTGCGCCGGCGTCCCGTCGGTGAATCCGCATGGTTTAATAGCAGCAACCTGGCCCAGAGCCGCTATTGGCTTATTCCGCATTTCTGCTTTGAATTAAGTTTTGCTCCCGGCGGTTACGCGATTTCATCCTGCATGTGACAAATCCCGCTTTTGGGTTTAGGGTGGTATTGGGAAATGAGGAGTGAGTTATGCAAAGGGAATTGCAAGGTGAGTGGGTCAGACAAGAAGGCCGGGCGTTAAGTCCGGGAGAGGAGGTTATATGAATACGTTATATAGCGAGGCCCGCAAAGACCGGCTCGTGCAGGAGCAGATGCATGACGCCTACCCGCATTCCAGTAAGTTGGCAGAGCCGAACGTCTGCCCCGTCTGCAGTGCGGTCTTTAAAGGCGGACACTGGCAATGGGTGGATTCATGGTCGCTCGAATCGCATCAGGAAATCTGTCAAGCCTGCCGGCGGATTCGGGACAATGATCCCGCCGGGTTTGTCACGATGAGCGGGGATTTTATGGAATCCCATAAGCAGGAGGTCATTAATCTGGCCCGCAACGAGGAGGCCGCTGAGTGCAGCCGGCATCCGCTCAATCGCATCATGAGCATCGAAGATCATGGCAACCTCATGATCGTTGCCACCACGGACATTCATTTACCCAAGCGGATTGGATCCGCACTGCATCGCGCCTACAAGGGCGAGATGGATTTGCATTACGATAAACAGGGTTGCTTTGTCCGCGTCAACTGGACTTCTCGCGCCAGCGAGGAAAACAAACCAAACAGCGTAAAGAAACGGAGGTAGTTATGATGACCAAATACAATATTGAATATGCCTTGCCGTTCCGGCGCAGCACTGAGGTCTGTCACTATCGCAGCGATGACCCTGTGGCCTGCGAGGAGTTCCTGGAGGAACTTCTGGAAAACGGCTATCGCATCAAAGCCATCCGGCATGAGGGGTTGGAAGTGTCCAAACCGGATTTTGACAAGATGATCAAGACCGCAGCCGGCATGTTGGCGGCCAAAACCATTTGCTCTTCACTCGGTATCACCACCGAAGAAGAACATTACCGGTTTGGGTTCGCCGCATGAAATCAGGCTCGGAAGGGATCAAGAGCGGTGAGTGGGATGGCGTGAGTCAGCGGATAGGGGCTGAGGCTGGAGTGGGGGCGGCGCACGGTGTCGCTGTCCCCAGGAAAGAGTACGCGGATTTTCCGTGGCCAGCTGTGGGCCTCATCGAATGGGTAATTAAAAATTGGTAAAGGGAGGAAGGTATGACAACCCGCAAGACATCTGCTGAAGCGGTCGCCGCCGTTTCCCTTGGGGGCGGCGTGGCTTGTGCCGTACTCATGCCCCACGCGCCGATTTTGGTGCCGGGGATTGCCGGCGAAAGAGGCGTCGCCGCCGCCGCTACCAGTCTGGCTATGCGTAAGGCGGCAGCCTGCGTGATGCGCCATGAACCGGAGTCGATCGTGCTGATATCACCGCATGCGCCGCGTCATGCGCGCGCCTTCGGCGTCTGGGCAGATAATCCCGTGGTCGGAACGTTCGCGCCGTTCAATGCGCCGGATATCGGGGTCAGCTTTCCGCTGGACGAGCCGCTGGTCAGGACCCTCATTGCGGACATTCAGGCGCGCCATTTAGTCACGTGGCCCATTCAGGCCACCCCGCTCGATCATGGCGCCTTGGTACCGCTATGGTTTCTGGCGGAAGCCGGTTGGCACGGCCCCATCGTCGTATTGAGCCTGAATGATTATCCCAACGAAAACGCCCTGACGACCGTGGGACAAGCCATTGCGGCCGCGGCTCAAAAGCAGCCGCGCCGCGTCGTCATTATCGCCAGCGGCGATATGAGTCATCGGCTCACGGCCAATGCCCCGTGTGGGTATCATCCGCAAGCCCACCAATTTGACCAGGCCTTCATCCGGCTGATTCGCACTGGCGATTACCGGAAGTTGGAACACATCAATCCAGGCCTGCGCGAACTCGCGGCGGAAGATGTGTTGGATTCGACGGTCATCGCCGCCGCCGCCGCCGACTGGCGGACCACCGGACACCAGGTGCTCCAATATGAAGGCCCCTTTGGCGTTGGCTACGGCGTGGCCATCCTGTTCGCGGAACAACCCGGAGCCGCGGCGTCTGAAACTAATCCTGCCATCCTGAATGAAGGCGCACGACTGCCCGGGCTGGCGTGGCGCGCGGTGGAATCGTATTTGGCGGGCAGCGCAGAATTGCCACCGCTTCCCACGGGCGATTATTCGGGCACGTCGCATGGCGTTTTTGTGACCCTGCGGCGGCGGGATGGGGAATTGCGCGGTTGTATGGGGACGATAATCCCCGCCTGCGCCAATCTCCTCGCCGAAACCTGGCGCAACGCCCGGCTCGCTGCGTTTGAGGACCCGCGCTTTGATCCAGTCACCCGCGGCGAGGTGGGCGACCTTCATTTTGAGGTCAGTGTCCTGCACTCGCAGGAAACCATTGCCGCCGCCGCCGGACTGGATCCGCAGCGTTACGGCGTGATCGTATCGGCCGCCGATGGCCGGCGCGGGCTGTTATTGCCGGGCATCGAGGGCATTGCGACCTCCGCGCAGCAAGTCTGGTATGCGCGCCAGAAAGGTGGAATTGGCGTCGATGAACCCATCACGCTGGAACGCTTCCAAGTGGACCGCTTTGAGGAATAATCGCTGGATTAACCCAGTAGGGTCAGGGGATCGCACCCGCTGCCATTAAACGGTGGTTGTGGTTTGTTCGACACCTTGACCGACTTACTTACGGAGCGCGGATTGTCCCAATCCGCAGCACATCCTTAGACCGAACCATGTGGGTGTTCCTGCCGGAGTAGCGCCGACACCCTTGCCTGCAGGTTCACGTACCATTCCAGCTCCGTGAACCTGACGTGGAATTCATGCCGGATCGAACTCATTATTTGTGTTTGAGTCCGAGCGCTGAAATCGCTGGTGGCTCACGGCGACTTGGAAATCTCCGCGCGGGAATCTGTCAACCCACCCGGCGATCTAGCCGCGCAGGTCGCTCAGGCGCATCAGCCGGTCGGTCTGCGTGTAGGCTTCGGTCACCCATTCGACAATGCGCTTCGGGTCGGGTGAGTATTCAAGTTCGATGGAGATGGCCCCGTCCATTTTTAGTTCCTTGATGGCTTGCAGATACGGTTCAAATTTCACGATGCCGCGGCCGGGCGGCAGGTCGCCGTGCACTTTCCCGTCGCAATCGCTGATGTGCACGTGGATGGCTTTGCCCTTGAGTTTTTTTACGTCGAGCGGGCTGGCGTCGGCCAGCACCAGGTGGCTGATATCAATGTTCGCGCGAACGCGCGGATGGTTGCAGTCTTTTACAAATCGCACCATTTCATCAATGGTGTTAAGCAGGCTCAGTCGGAACGGTTCCAGTTCGAGCGCAATATCCACTTTCTTTTTGGCGGCGTAATCGCCGATCTCGCGGCAGGTTTCCACGGCCCATTGCCATTGGGCGGCGGGCGGGATGACTTCGCGCTGCCAGATGTATTCGCCCAGCACGAGCAGGATGTTTTTGGCGCCGAACTCGGCGGCCAGGTCCACAAATTTCTTGCAGCGGGCGACATGAAACGCGCGAACGGGATCGTTGAAGTCGATCAGGCCGGTGGCGACCACGACGAGCGAGACGATCGGCAGGTTCTGTTGGTCACAGGTGCGCGCAATGAGCAGCTTTTCCTTTTTGGAAAGGGTCATGGCTTCCGTGAAAATATCCACCGTGTCGAAGCCGATGCGGGCAATGTGTTTGAGGCCGGTGGCGGTGTCCACGCCGGCCTGACCGAACGCGCTGTTGATGATGCCGAGTTTCATAATGAGGATGGGATGAGGGTTTTAGTGAGCCGTGATTTCTGAAAGTTTGACCAGACGTTTTTTCTCCGCGCTCAAATACGCCGCGTCCACCAGCGCCATGGTTTTCAAATTGTCGCGACCGCTGATCGCGGGGGGCTGGCCGGTTTCCAGTGCGATGAGGAGTTGGCCCATGGTGCCGGCAAAGGCGTCCGGGAACCAGCTGCCGGTCCATTGGGGTGCGTGAAACGCCCGGTCGCCTTTGGCGGCGTAACGCAGGGTGGAACCGCTCGTGTACGGATCTTTGCACCAGCCAAGTTCGCCGATGGCCAGGCCGTTTAGCCCTTCGATGCGCCACTGGATGCGGATGTCGCCGGGGCAGCCTTCCTTGGCCGGCCCGGTCCAGGTGTCGTCGATCCCCACGCAGCGCAGGCCATTGGCATATTCGAGGATATAGGTGCAGATGCCGTCGGTGTGCGGAAAGGGTGTGCGCGGATCGGGGCGCGTGCTGCAGAAAATCCCTTCCGGCTCGCCAAACCAGTAGCGAAAGCAATCCAGATGATGGATGGACATGACCCGGAGGGTGACCCAGCCGAGTTCCGCCTGCCAGGGCATCCAATGGGGAATGCCGCGCATATCAATCGTGGCGAATACCGGTTCGCCGAGCGTGCCGTTGGTGAGCAGGGTTTTGGCGGCACACACGGACTGGTCATAGCGCATGTTCTGGTTCACGGCGAGGGTGATGCCAGCCTGCTCGCAAGCCTGGACGGCTTGGAGGGCCTCGGCGTAGTTCATGCCCAACGGTTTTTGGGCAAGGATGCCCCGGACGGTTTTGCGTTCGCACGCGGCCAGGATGAGCGCCAGCTGCGCGTTGGGCGGTACGGCGATATCGAGAACTTCGATGGACGGGTCGTTCAGCAAGTCTTCGTAGCTGTCGTGCACCGTGGGCAGGGCATGGCGCGCCGCCACTGTGGCGGCATTTACCCGCGAGCGCGATGCGATGGCGACCGGATTAAATCCAGCCTGGCGATAGCTCACCAGATGGCAATCGCTCACGATGAAGCCGCTGCCCAGAATGCCAATGCGCGGCGTTTTATTCAGCGGCAGGGGCGGATTAAGGTTCAAGTCCATAAAGGGATTATCCGTGAGGTTAGTCTTCGACAGTGAAGGTGTGCACCGTGGTTTGACGATAGGTTGCCCCGGGATGCAGAATGCCGTTGCCGAGCTGCGGGGCGTTGATGCCGTCGGGATAGCCTTCGCACTCCAGACAGAGCGCGGTGTGCTGGCTGTAGGGCCGACCCGATTTGCCGATCAAGGTGCCGTCCAGTGAAACGCCCGTGTAGAGTTGGAGGCAGGGCGCCGTGCTGGAAATGGCCATCACGCGGCCACTGTGTGGATCCAACAGACGGGCGACCGGAGCGAGGTTGCCGTCGGGAGCGGGCCGGACAAAATAAACGTCGCCGTGATTTTTCCAGAGACCGGGCAGGGTGGGCCCGATGCGCCGGGCGTGGGTGAAATCATTGGGGCGTCCGCCAACCGGTTCGCGGCGGCCGAGCAGGGTCATGGATTCATCAGCAGGGGCATAATCATCCGCAAAAATTTGCAGGACTTGATCCGCGATGGGGCCGCTGCCTTCACCGCGCAAATTGAAATACCCGTGATGGGTGAGATTCAAGGGCGTCGGCAGGTCCGTGACCGCCGCGTATTCCATGACGAATTCATTCGTGTCGGTCAGCGCGTAGGTGACCTGCACCTGCACGTTCCCGGGATAGCCTTCTTCGCCATCGGGACTGTGGTAGCTCAAGCGTAAACGGTTTTCATTGGCTGCTAGTGCTTCCGCCCGCCAGAGGCGTTTGTCAAAACCTACCTGGCCACCGTGAAGATGGTTCGGCGGATCGTTGCGGGCCAGCGTGTACTCTTTGCCGTTGAGGGAGAATTGGCCCCGTGTCAGGCGGCCCGCAACGCGGCCGGTGATGCAGCCGAAATAGGGATGGCCGGCGAGATATTGCTCCAGATTATCAAAGCCAAGGACCACATCCGCCATCCGGCCATGCCGGTCTGGCACGTGCAGTTGGGTGACGATGCCGCCGTAGGTGATCACCTTGAGCGTCAGCCCCTGGGCATTGGTCAGGGTGTATTCGTCAACGCGCTCACCCGAGGGCAAGGTTCCAAATTCACGCGGCTGGATCATGTGATGCGGGAGGCTGCCCGTCTAAAATTCGTCGAACGCCAACTGGCTGGCCGGGACGTCCAGGTCTTTCAACGTCTGGAGCGCCGCTTGAATCATCACCGGCGGGCCGCATAAATAATATTCAGCCGCGGCCGGATGAGGGTGGCGCATCAGATGTTCGCGTTTCAATACTTCATGGATCAGGCCGGTGTGGCCTGTCCACTGGTCTTCGGGCTGGGGCTCAGACAAAGCGAGGTGGTAAGTGAAGTTCGGAAACCGTTTGGCCAGGCCTTCAAAATAATCACGGTAGAACACTTCCTGAAGCGACCGGGCGCCATACCAGAAACTGATCTTGCGGGTGCTGTTTAGCGTTTCCAGCAGGTGGGAGATATGCGACCGCAAAGGGGCCATCCCGGACCCGCCGCCGATATAGACCATCTCATTGGCCGTGGACTTGATGTGGAATTCGCCAAACGGGCCGATGGCCGTGACGGTGTCGCCGGCTTTCAAGCGGTGCATATACGCCGATCCCGCCCCCGCATTGCAGGCCTGGCCGCGCGGCGGGGTGGCGATGCGCACGTTGAAACGGAGCTGCCGGTCGCGCGCCGGATTGGTGGCGATCGAATAGTTCCGGCGGAGCGGCACCGGGTTTTCGCTTTTGAAATCGAACACGTGCTGTTCTTCCCAGACTTTGGCGAAAGGCGGTTGCACGGAGATCTCCCGGAATTTGATTTCCGGGTAGGCGGGGATGTTGATCTGCAGGTAATCCCCGGGCTGATAGGTCACCCCGGATTCCGCGTTCACCGGTTCCAGCACGAGTTCCTTGATGAAGGTGGCCACATTGTCATTGCTGACCACGCGGAATTGGTGTGTTTTTGTGGGCGCAGCGGCGACTGCCTGCGGCGGGGTTAAATCCAGGAAAACCTTTCCATCGGTGACGCGCACCGGATACGTCTGGAGCGCCACGCACACGGGCTTGCGCCGGGGCGAGCCGTCCGTGACATCAAAGCGGCCGTTGTGCTTGGGGCACTCGATCAATTTCCCTTTCACCAGCCCGTCCGCGAGATGGGTGTTGCCATGGGTGCAGATGCCGTCGGTGGCGTAGAAGTTCCCGTCACCGGTCCGGTAGACGGCGTAGGTTTTCTGGTTGTGATCAACCCGCACGACGTCTTCCACGGACAGGTGTCCGCTCGCGCACACTTCCACCCAGCCCGCCACCATCGGGCGGCCGTTGGTGTTGATGACGTCCGCAGTGGGCGGTGCCGACTTGCGGTCCGTGGGCGTGGGCAGCACCCGCTTGACGTGATAAGCCGGGTCTTTGATCTGGCGCAGCACGGCGGGAATGATTTCGCGCCAGGCGTCCAGCAATCCCGCATAGGGTCGGGGCATGTCCGGCTTGACCAATTCATGCAGCTGCGGCAGCGCATGATACGGCACGAGCGGGAACATGTGATGTTCCACGTGATAATTCATGTTCCAATACAGAAACCGGTTGATCGGGTTCATGTACACGGTCCGGCAGTTCAGCCGATGGTCGAGCACGTTCTCCGCCAGGCCGGCGTGCTGGGTGTACCCATAAATGGGCATGAGCCAGGAACCCCACAGATTCGGCAGGCCGATGAACATCAACGGCAGAAAACTGTGCTGATAGAGGGCTAGTCCCAAGACCGCGCCGTAGATCAAGACATACAGGCGCGCATGCGAAAACACCTTCGCGTATTCGGCTTCCGGGATGTAGGTGAGCTCCTCGGGCGTGAGTTTTCCCGTGCAATGCAGCAGCACGGTGCGCGCGTATTTCGGGAAATTCTGAATGTTGAAAAAGCTCAGGGCCAGCGCCTTGAGGTCCGGGGGGCGGGGGATGGCGATTTCCGGATCGCGGCCAACGATGATGGTGTCGCTATGGTGGCGGGTATGGCTCCAGCGCCAGGGCGTGGATTCGCGCATCACCATGAAGGACGCGATTTCGTAGAGGGCGTTATTCATCCAGTCGGTCTTGAACGCCGTGCCATGGCTGGACTCATGCCAGCGCGAGTCGGAGGTGGAGGCATAAATCACGCTGTAGAGGGCGAACGGCAGCATTGCCCACAGGCTGCCCCACCAGTAGGCGCCCCAGACCCCGGTGGCCAGCAATAAGGCGAACCAGAGGATCGTATCACGGATCGCCGGCCCGTTGCGCCGCTGGAGCAGCTCGCGCATTTTTTCCTTGGGCAGGGGGGAGGCATACCACGTGGCCTCGGCCAGGCCCTGCTCGATGGCGAGGGCGGTGTTCTTGCCGACGAGGCTGTAATCGCTTAATTGAATCTTACTCATGGCCAGGCGTGAAAGTGATGGTCGGACCGGCGGAAACGCCGCAGCCGCACCGGCGATTCAACCGGCTAAAAATAATAGTCTTCATACGGATACCGTCAATAGGTCCATGGGTTCGGCGCAAGATAGTGCATCTTTTCTGCAGGACAAGTCATGACCGGTCGGGACGCCGCGAACGGGCTGGTATTTGCAAGGTTCTTAAAAGAAATGGCAGAAATAGCAAGGTCGATAATCGGCGGATGTGGGCGGAAAGTACCGGCGGAACGCGAAGGGTGGAATGGGTTCGATCTCCACGATAACCCCGGCGCAAAGCAATGGCGCCCCGGAAAACTTCGCCCGGTGTGACCTCCGTGGGCAAGGCGGCAACGGTTTGGCCGCCCTTCAAACCCGGCCCAGGTGTTTGATGGCAAAGATCAGAATTGCAGCCGTTAATAGGGTGGCCAGGAGGAGGCCGATAAACACGGTGATTTTTTTCTGCCGCTGTAACGGGGCCAGGTGGGGATAGAATAGTTTGCCAACGGATCGGTTCAGAAAGGAGCGGGATCGTTCCAGCGGATCCATCAGGAGAAACAGAACACATCCAATGCCAATGATGGCGGTGACGATAATTACAGGTAGTGGCATGGGGCGGCGCGAAATTACCTAGCTGAGGGCGGACGTAGTTTTCATTCAAATTGTTTTCGTCTTCCGCTTTCCGTTTTTTATTACTTCGCCGCCTTCAGCAGCGCGGTGATCAACCCCTCGGTTGTGTGCACCTTCGCCTCCAGCGCCGGCTTGAGCCCCAGCGCCGCAATGGCCTTGGTCGTCTCCGGCCCGATGGACGCCAGCTTGAGCTGCGGAAACTGTTTCATCAGCTTCGGCAAATCAAACCGCGTGTGGAAATGCTCCACCGTCGAGCTGCTCGTGAACGTCACCCAGTCCGCGCCTTCCGCCAGCAGGCGGTCGCCCGCCCCGGTCCGGTCTTCGGTCTCCGCCACCGTCTTGTAAATGGCAATGTCGTCCACAATGGCGCCTGCTTCCTGCAGCGCCTCCGGCAGCTCGCGGTTCGCCACCTCGGCCCGCAGCAGGCACATCTTCACGTTCTCGATGTCCTGGAACTTCTTGAACGCGTCCACGATTTTCTTGCCGATGAATTCCTCCGGCTGCAGATCCACCTGCAGATGCAGCTCGCGCAGCTTCGCCGCCGTGGCCGGGCCCACCGCCGCAATGCGCGCGCCGCCGATCTCGCGCAAATCCTGGAACCGCTTGAAAAACATGTCAAAAAACGCCGTCACGCCGTTCGCGCTGGTGAAGATGAACCACTCGTAGGAGTTCAGTTCCAGCAGGCAGTCAATGATGGCGTCGCGTTCGCTCGGGTGCGTGAGCTTGATGGTGGGCACCTCCAGCACGTCCGCGCCCAGTTCCGTCAGGCGCGCGGCAAAGGAACCCGCCTGTTCCGCGCGGCGCGTCACCACAATCCGCTGGCCGAACAGCGGCCGCTGCTCAAACCAGTTCAGCTTCCCGCGCAGGGTCACCACGTCCCCGAGGATCGTGATGGCCGGCGGGGTGATTTTTTCCTTCTCGGCGAGCTTGGCAATCGTCGCCAGTGTGCCCGCCACGGATTTCTGCCGGCCCGTGGTGCCGCGATGCACCACCGCCACCGGCGTGGCCGGCGCCATGCCGTGCTCCATCAGTGACTTCGTCCAGTCCGCGAGGTTGTCCATGCCCATCAGCACCACCTTGGTGCCGGGAATTTTGGCAATCTGCTCGTAGCGCAGCGCCGTGGCCGCCTCCGCCGCATCGCTGTGGCCGGTGAAGACCGTAAAGCTGGAACAATGGTCGCGGTGCGTCAGCGGAATGCCCGCGTAATTCGCGGCCGCCACCACCGAGGACACGCCCGGCACCACCTCAAAGGGAATCTTCTCCGCCGCCAGCCGTTCGGCCTCCTCGCCGCCGCGGCCGAAAATGAACGGGTCGCCGCCCTTGAGGCGCACCACGGTTTTGCCGGCGCGGGCGCGGGCGAGCATCAGGTCGGTGAGCTGTTCCTGCGTGAGGCCGCCGTCGCGCTTGTGATTGCCGCGCGTGATGAGTTCGGCGGTCGCCGGGGCCAGCCGGAGCAATTCGGGATTCACCAGCACGTCGCAGATCACCACCTCGGCGAGCCGGAGCAAGTCCGCGCCGCGCAACGTCAGCAGGCCCGCGTCGCCGGGTCCTGCGCCCACCAGATAAACTGTGCCTTTGGATTTCACGCGCCTACTTTAGCCGAACCCGCGCGCCGGGCAATGCCTGATGCTGCTAGAATTGATTTTTAGTTTCCGCTTTCCGCTTTCCGTCTTCCGCTTTTCCTTTGTCCTTAAATTTACGCCAGTTTCAAGGTGTGACACGGCACATCCTGTGCCGCGACCTGCAGTTGCACATGCGTGGCGCCAATGTGGTGGAGCTGCTCGGCCATGACGTGCTGCGCCAGTTCAGGCTTGTTGCATTCGCGGCTCAGGTGTGCCAGATAAAGCTGCTTCAGCCCGGCCGACATGATCTGCGCCACCGTCTCGGCGGCGGCGGCGTTGGAGATGTGGCCGTGCCGGCCGAGGATGCGCTGTTTCAAGGCCCACGAGCGGCGCGGGCAGTCCTGCAACATCTTCACGTCGTGGTTGGATTCCAGCACCAGCACGTTCGCCGTGCGGATCCGTTCCAGCACCAGCTTGGTGACGTGACCGAGGTCGGTGGCAAACCCGATGTTACCCGCCGCCGTGCGTAACACATAGCCCACCGGATCCTGCGCGTCGTGCGGAATGGAAAACGTGTCGATGCCGACGTCGCCCACTTCAAAGCTGCCGCCGGTGTCAAACAGGCGCCAGTCAATTTTCGCCTTCAGATGCGCCGTGCCGTCGAGGCCTTCCAGCGCGGCGGACTTTTTGCTTTCCCATTTGGACTTGAACGCCCAGACCGTGCCGTCCTGCGTGCGGCGATTGCAATAGACGGGGATGTGGAATTTATCGGCCAGTCCGAGCAGGCCGCTGATGTGGTCGCTGTGCTCGTGGGTGATGAGAATGGCGGACAGATTTTCCGGCGTCTTGCCGATGGTGGCCAGGCGCTTGCGGATTTGCAGTGGCGAAAAACCAGCATCCACGAGGATGCGGGCTTCGGCGGTCTCGACGTAGGCGCAGTTGCCGGACGAGCCGCTGCCAAGGACGGTGAACTGGACGGACATGCGCTCAATTTACAGGGTAGCCGCCGCCCGGTAAATTCATTTGCAGCGGCCGTTGCCGGCCCGTTAAATTTTTCATTTTGTAGCAGCCGAGGTGAGGACGCTCATAATGAAAGCCTTGGAAGCGAGCCAGACAGAGTAGCCCAGGTCCCGCTTTTAAGGCGCTCTTCAGATTAAAAATTACAGGTTTCCCCCGGTGGTCTCACATGAAAAGCAATTTCCTATCAAACCGCACGCGTTGCAAATGCTGTTGGAGTTCAAGCTTCAGCTTGTCCGGAAGCATCGTCACGCGGAGCTTTACCCCCACGCCTACCACTCCCGCTGCGGCGTCCTGCGCCCCATCATCCCCGAAGTCGTTCACAACTTTCTGGACTGCGGCGATCTGGCTCGGAGCTGTGCCTGGATCCGCTGCGACCACTTCCGAACCCTCGTATGAGCAGCTGTCAGCCTTGCCTGTGGAAACCTTCCAAGGCCTGAAAGGGGTCTATGTACACTCCAGCTAAAATGCCGGTGCGCGGGCTCAGCTTTAAAAATCCGATTGCGTGTGGTTCGAGACCAAAGTTCGCGTTAGCGAAAAACGTTATTTAGGGCACCCAACTTATGGCGGGCTTTGGCAGCCAATTTCGCGGTTAAAAATCCGGAGGCGGTTTTTCCTCTGCCCCCTTCGTTCCTTGGTTGTTTCAAGATTCCGGATTTATAAGTGCGGGTTAATAAGTCATTAGTAAAATGTTTTAACCAGTTGCGGGTAATAATTAATTGTAACTCTTGGTGCGGGGCTTTATGCTCTAGTTGTTATGGATTTAGCCGACATCTTGGGGCGCGACCAAATCGTGCCCGAACTCAAAGCCACGAACCGCTGGGAAGCCATTGATGAATTGATCGCCCACCTCGTTGCCGCCGGCAAGATTCCGGCCGCCGACCGCGCCGCCGTGACCGCCGCCCTCAAGAAACGCGAGACCTCCATGTCCACCGGGATCGGCCTCGGCTTGGGTATTCCCCACGCCTCAACGGATTTGGTTTACGAAGTGGTCGGCGCCCTGGGGCGCTCTTCCCAGGGCATCCACTTCGACGCGCTGGACAATCAGCCGGTGAAGCTCGTCATGCTGTTCCTCGTGCCGCAGAGCCAGTTTCCGCAACATCTCAGCACGCTCACCCACATCGCCAAACGCCTCCATCAGGCCGATTTTTTTCAAGCTCTCCAAAATTCCTCCGATGCCGACGCCATGCTCGCCGTCATTCAGGAACACGGCAACGGTCATGCTGTCGCCCCGCTCCAGCCCGCGCCCGCCCTGCGGTGACCGTCCCGCCCGAGTGGGCATAAAAAAAGAGCCTGGCCAACCCAATAGCCAGACTCTTTCAACCATAACCTGAAAACCCCAACAGTAATAAGACCGTCCCGCCGGACCTTCGTTCAAATTTTTTTTCGTTCGCCCGGTTTATTCGGAGGGGCGAGTTCCCCATCCGGGCTTTATCTGGTCTTTTTTTACGGTTTTCTGGCGGGTATGGTCATTTAAGCAAACTCGGCACAGAGGTGCGGTGTGTCACTCCGTACGCGCCGTCTGGTGAATCAGGGG
>Ga0214172_1000195_pt1 | contig 32354 bp, 29 predicted proteins | sample TroBogEpilimnion_29_FD_153010 | JGI IMG/M metagenome (GOLD analysis project Ga0214172, IMG submission 153010) | Freshwater microbial communities from Trout Bog Lake, WI - 12JUL2007 epilimnion | ecosystem: Environmental > Aquatic > Freshwater > Lake > Epilimnion/Euphotic zone | place: Trout Bog...
GCTGCAGGCGCCATTGCTATGGGCTTGGGTGGATATCTTGCTGGTAAAACAGATATTGAGCATTATGATTCCGAATTAAAACGTGAGGCCTACGAAATTAAACATTTACGTGAACGAGAAATTTTAGAAGTTGAAGAAATACTTTCTGAATATGGGCTTAAAGGAAGCGCGCTTAAGACGGTTGTAAAATCTATCACTTCAAATCGCGAACGCTGGCTTAAATTTATGATGAAATTCGAATTAAATTTAGAAAAGCCAGATCCGAAAAGAGCGTTCATCAGTGCAACAACTATTTCAGTAGCGTATATTGTTGGAGGTCTCATTCCTTTAGCACCTTATATCTTCATATCTGAAATTGAACCCGCCTTAAAAATGTCCATCATTGCCACTAGCATTGCATTGATTCTCTTTGGTTGGATCAAAGGTCGCTTTACAGGTGTGAATCAAGGGCGTTCAGCCATGCAAACTCTTATTATAGGCGCACTGGCATCCTCAGCTGCTTTTGGATTAGCTCATTTATTTTCATAAAAATTTTATTAATTAAATTAAGTTTAACAGCCTAATTTAATTGTAAAATGACGCAATAGATTGAATCTGTTTTTGTATCCTTTTCATTGGAGTTTCGCTTGCAATACCCTACTTTATTATCCAGATTTGTTGGACTTCTTTTAAGTTTTATATTCTTAACTTTAATAGGCTGTCATAAATCTCAAGATCAACAGGGTATGCCTCCTAATACTGCATTACCAGTTGCAGTCCTTGAAGTGAATCCAACGACAGTTGCAATCACAGGTGAAGCGGTTGGTCAAACAGAAGGTGCTAAAGAAGTTGAGGTAAGACCTCGTATAGGTGGCATCTTATTGAAACGAAAATATAATGAAGGTTCCGCTATTAAAGCCGGACAGTCTTTATTTCTAATTGATCCAGAACCTTACAAAATCGCATTAAGCCAAGCAAAAGCTCAGCTTGATCAAAGCATTGCGCGAGCAGAACAAGCCAAGCGAGAGAAAAAACGCTTGGAAAGTCTTATTGATTCACAATCAATTAGTCAACGCGACTTTGACAATGCAACTTCTGATGAAGCATTTAGCATAGCAGCGGTTTCACAAGCACGTGCAAACCTTAAACAAGCAGAATTAAATTTATCTTATACCAATGTCACAGCACCTGTAGATGGTATATCAGGTCGTTTCCAATTTTCTGAAGGTGCTCTTGTTTCCGCCAATACAAGTCTTCTTACTACACTTGTGCAAATTAATCCTATTTGGGTGCGATTTAGTTTTTCTGATAATGAACTTAAAGCACTAGGTGGAGTATTAAATGAAAAAAATATAGGCGAAGTATCTCTTGTCTTGCCCGACGGTAGCGAATACTCCAAAAAAGGAAAAATTAATTTTGCAGCAACCCAAATTGATCCAACACTCGGCACACAACAATTAAGAGCGACATTTGAAAACAATGAACAACAAATTTTGCCGGGTCAATTTGTGCGAGTGCGTGTCACTTCAGGCAAGAAAGATGGTGTATTTTTAGTGCCTCAATTAGCAGTTCTAAACTCTGACCAAGGTAGATTTGTATTTGTTGTAAATGAAAAAAATCAAGCCAACCCTCGACCAGTTGTTACCGGTGAATGGAAAGGCCAAGACTGGGTCATTCTTAACGGTCTAAAATCCGGTGATAAAGTCATTGTGAATAACCTTATTAAGATTCGTCCAGGCATGCCAGTAACCATCATGCCTACCCCTCAAAAATAATGAGTAAATTTTTTATTACGCGGCCTATTTTTGCTGCGGTTATTTCAATCATCATTGTTTTAGCTGGTATTGCTGCTGCATTTAAATTATCTATTGCTCAATATCCGCAAATCGCACCGCCCACAGTTATTATTTCTGCAAATTATCCTGGTGCAAGTGCGGAAACACTTTCTAAAACAGTTGCAGGTCCTATTGAAGAACAATTAAGTGGCGTAGAAGGTCTGCTTTATTTTAATTCAAGTACCGACTCAAGCGGTACGCTCACAATTACAGCGACTTTTGAAATTGGAACAAATATTGACCAGGCCACATTCAATGTAAGTAATCGAGTAAATATCGCATTACCCCGACTGCCTGAAAATGTTAGGCGAACAGGTGTTGTAGTCCAAAAAAAATCAAATGACATTCTTTTGGTTGTCATGCTGACTTCAAAAGATAAGCAATTTGACCCACTTTATCTCAGTAACTATGCAACACTTAATGTGTTAGATGAAATCAAGCGCGTTAAAGGCGTGGGTGACGCCAATATTTTTGGTGCACAAGATTACTCAATGCGTATTTGGCTTAAACCCGATCGCATGGCACAACTCGGTATCACAACATCAGATATAGCGAATGCCATTCAAAGTCAAAATGCACAATATGCTGCAGGCAAAATTGGCCAAGAACCATCGACAAATAATCAACAACTTATATACACAGTCAATGCTAAAGGCCGCTTAGTTGATCCAAATGAATTTGGCAATATTATCATTCGTGCTAATGGGCCAAATGGTGTTCTTTATCTTAAAGATATTGCACGTATTGAATTAGGTGCTCAATCCTATGATATAAGTTCAACGCTTAATGGCAAGCCAGGTGTTGGCATACCTATCTTTCTTCAAACAGGTTCAAATGCCCTAGATACAGCTAAAGGTATTAAAGAAAAAATGGCGGAGCTTAAAGAGCGCTTCCCAAAAGGTATGGATTATGAAATTCCATATGACACCAGTAGCTTTGTTAAAGCTTCTATGGGCGAAGTTTTTAAAACATTACTCGAAGCCATGGTGCTTGTTGTCATTGTGGTATTTTTATTTTTACAAAACTGGCGCGCCACTTTAATTCCTATCATTGCAGTGCCTATTTCTTTAGTGGGCACATTTGCCGGCTTATATCTTTTTGGGTTTTCAATTAACACATTGACACTTTTTGCCATGGTCTTATCCATTGGAATTGTGGTCGATGATGCCATTGTTGTGTTAGAAAATATTGAACGTCTTATGTCGGAAGAAAAACTTTCTCCGATTAAAGCGGCGATCAAATCTATGGAACAAGTAGCTGCAGCAGTTGTCGCTATTGTATTAGTGCTTTGTGCTGTATTTGTCCCTGTAGCTTTTATGGGCGGCATCGCAGGGGAGCTCTATCGTCAGTTTGCTGTCACAGTAGCTGTAGCCGTTGTGATTTCTGGTATTGTTGCATTGACTTTAACGCCGGCGCTTTGTGCCATTATCTTAAATCCTAATACTATTCATTCTAAATTTTTTGATCGCTTTAATAATGGATTTCATCGCCTCACTCGTTTTTATATCAGTGTAGTTAATTCAACACTTCATCATCGTCTGATTGGTGGCATCATTTTTGTGGGTATTTTGATCAGCGCTTTTTTTCTTTTTAAATCCACACCAACAAGCTTTATTCCTCCTGAGGATCAAGGTTATGTTATCACTGCCGTGATGCTTCCAGATGGTGCAACCATATCACGCACCTCAAAAACGACTGAGGCCGTTCGTTCAGTCATTGCAAAAGATCCTGCAAGTACCTTCCAATTTGTGGTCAATGGTTATGATCTGATCGGGGGTGGTAATAAATCAAATGCAAGTACTATGTTTGTCCGTTTAAAAGATTGGTCTGAACGCAAATCTACAGCGGGTGATATTGTAAAAAAATTATTTGGCATAGGTATGTCACAACCTGATGGTTTAGCCATCGCATTTAATCCTCCTTCGATTCGCGGCCTTGGAAGTTCTGGCAGTATGGAAATTTATATTCAAAGCCGAGGCGATACTGACCCTATGCATCTTTACACGGCTGTTAATATTTTCATAGAAGCTTTAAAAAAAGAACCTCGACTTGCAGGTATTAATACATTCTTTAGGCCAACAGTGCCTCAACTTTTTGTTGAAGTCGACGAAGCAAAAGCCATTAGCTTAGGTATACCTATTGCAAGTATTTACGACACACTACAAAGTACTATGGGTTCTCTTTATGTGAACGACTTTAATAAGTCCGGTAGGACTTATCGCGTTCAACTTCAAGCAGAAGCGCCTTATCGGATGAAGCCTGATGATCTAGGTAAAGTTTATGTGCGCTCAAATTCAGGTGCTATGATTCCACTTTCTGCTGTAAGCACAGTAAATAATATTGTAGGTGCAGAACAACTAGAACGCTTTAATGGCCTTCTTTCAGCTAAAGTATTAGCAGGTGGTGCACCAGGTATCAGTTCTGGTGACGCCATTAAACTCATAGAAAAGGTCGCCAAAGAAAGTTTACCTGATGGATATCAGCTCGCTTGGACTGGACAGGCCTATCAAGAAAAACGCACAGGTTCCGCTGCAATTTTTGCTTTTGGCTTTGCCATTATTATGGTCTTCCTTATTCTCGCTGCACAATTTGAAACTTGGATTTTACCTCTCGCAGTGATTATGGCAGTTCCTTTCGCGGTCACTGGCGCATTATTGGCTGTGATGGTTCGTGGCATGCCTAATGATATTTATTTCCAGATTGGTTTAATTACGCTGGTCGGATTAGCCGCTAAAAACGCAATTCTGATTGTTGAATTTGCAAGTCAAAAAATGGAAGAAGGTATGCCTGTTATGGAAGCTGCGATCGAAGCGGCGCGCTTAAGATTTAGGCCTATAGTGATGACATCTATGGCATTTGTGTTTGGTATTGTCCCCCTTGTTGTAGCAACAGGTGCAGGTGCTGCAGCCAGACAATCTATGGGCACGGGTGTATTTGGTGGCATGATTTTAGCCACCTTTATTGCCACTATTTTTATTCCGCTTTTCTTCGTCTGGTTGAGCGGACATCATATTCGACATCACGGTCATTTAGATGATGAGGATAAAAAAATAAAATGATGAAGCGTTTTATTTTAATAGCCACTTTTGTAAATTTAGTAAGTTGCTCACTTGTTGGGCCTGACTATAACCGCCCCGAAGCTTCTCTTCCAAATAATTATCATCAAGAAGTTCAAAGTAATAGCTTAGATAAAGATATCAATATGTGGTGGAAGCTTTATCAAGATCCGATGCTAAATGATCTTATGGATAAAGCACTCACAAAAAACACTGACATCAATGCAGCTATTGCTCGTGTTGAAGAATCCGATGCTTATTTAAGAGAAGTGGGCGCTGCATTGCTTCCTGAAGTAGATCTTAATTCTCAAGCCTATAGAAATAGAGTAACCCGAACTGCCACAATTCCGCTAGGTGCCTACCCAGCTCTTAGAAAAGACTATCTTGTTCGCTTAGGCACTTCGTTTGAATTAGATTTTTGGGGTAAATTGCGTCGCGCTAAAGAATCTGCAAAAGCCGAATTTTTAGCATCTCAATATTCCAAAGACACTGTAGTCCTTTCTTTACAAAGCTTAGTCGCGAGTAACTATTTGTTCTTAAGAAGTTTAGACTCTCAAATACAATTTACTAAAGCAAGTGTGAAATTTAAAGAAGATATTCTTGCTTTAACTCATAAACGCTTAGAGAGTGGCTTAGTATCAGCGCTTGATGTTAATCAAGCTGAAGCAAATTTTGATAATTTAGCTGCCCAACTTAGTGACCTTATTCGTCAAAGAGAATTTGTGCATAATCAACTGGTAGTTCTTACGGGTGATATGAATTTAAATATCAATGAAAGTACTCTGGATACCCTTGTTACTCCACCAACACCACCTGCGGGCCTACCATCCACTTTATTAGAATCTCGTCCGGATATTCGCCAAGCTGAGCAACTTATGATTGCAGCGAATGCGAATATTGGTGTTGCAAAAGCTGCATTATTTCCAACCATTTCTCTGACAACAAACCTCGGTGCAGAAAGTGGCGCGCTAAGAAATTTAAATAACTCGGGCTCTAGTATTTGGGGTGGAGGACTCGGATTGTCTTTACCTATTTTTGATGCAGGACGAGTTCGCTCACGCATCGAACAAGCCACTGCAAGAGAAAAACAAGCGCTTAATTATTACGAATCTTCAATTCAAAATGCTTTTAAAGAGGTTAATAATGCTCTTGTAGAACTTCGCGAATACACTGAACAAGAAAAAGATTTAAAACTTACACAAGATGCTGCAAAAAAAGCTATGGATATTGCATCTAATCGTTATAAAGCAGGTTATTCAAGTTACTTGGAATATCTTGATGCTCAGCGCGTATATAATGACGCATCGATTAATTACATTCAAACAAGACAATTAAGGCTTATCGCGAGTGTTGATTTATTTAAATCTTTAGGTGGTGGCTGGCAATCTCAAGAAAAATAAGCTATGAATTTTTTTCATTATGAAGTACCGCCTACAGCGGGTTTGCCTCTTCATCTCGGTGATTTTTTTATAAGCACTCCTTCTTTTGAAAAAAAATTATCTCGCTTTATTGGTACTCATAATGTTCAGATTGAGTGTTCAGCAACCTCAGCACTTGTAGTTGCACTTTCTGCACTCAAAAAATTAAGTCCTAAGAAAAAAGTTATCATTAGTGCTTATACATGTCCATGGGTCCCTATCGCGCTAATCCATTGCGGCCTTGAACCAATTGTATGTGACTCAAATAAAGAACATTTTGATTTTGATTTAAAAAAACTCAAATCCACTCTAAATCATGATGTCTTAGCTATTATTCCGACACATTTAGCTGGGAAAATTGCTGATGTTAAAAAAATACTTCCTCTTGCAAAAAAATATGGTGCCTTTGTTGTTGAAGATGGTGCACAAGCGCTTGGTGCTAGAACAAAAAAACAATCCGTTGGTTTATTGGGTGATATAGGTATATTTAGTTTAGGTGTGGGCAAGGGTTTAAGTATTTTTGCGGGTGGTGTTATTGTTGCTAAAAATAAACCATTATTTGCTCATATTCAAAAAACGAGCGCTTTGATTGTTCCAACAAATTACCTCATAGAAACAAAACGTCTTCTTGAGCTCATTTTTTATTATATTTTTTATCGCCCAAGTTTATTGCGTTTTGTATTTGGCATACCCTTAAGACATCATTTAAAAAAATCTGATTTTATTAAAGCTGCTGGAGACAATTGTAGTTTTAAATTTCCTATACATCGTGTGAGTCGTTATCGAAAATACATAGGCTCTAATGCTTTGAATCGGTTAAACGATTTTTTAAATTCGAATCGTAAAAAAGCTGTATCTAGATTAAAAAAATTAGAAAAGATTAAAGGTTTAAAAGTACTTACAACTAAAGAACCTAAAGAAACATGGCCTTTTATAGTACTTATGTTGCCCGATCAGAAAATACGCGATCAAATGATTGCAGCGTTGTGGTCGAAATCCTTAGGCGTTGGAAGGCTTTTTATTGAAGAGATTTCAAATTATGATTATTTAAAACCTTACTTTAAAAAAACAAATGTACCCGCAGGAAAACAATTTGCGGCAAATACTATGATTATTTCAAATAGCCCTTGGTTGACTGACAAACATTTCAGTGAAATTTGTCGTGTATTGAATTTACACTTAAAATAAAGCGAAATTTATTTCTTTAATGCTTTTTTAGCTTTATCAATTGATTTTTTCACTTGATCAAAAGATGTACCGCCAATATGATTTCTCGATTTGATTGAACCCTCAAGGGTGAGATGGCTATATACGTCATTTGAAATCATCTTACTAAATTTTTTCAATTCATCTAGTTTAAGTTCTGATAAATCACATTTTTTTTTAATAGCCGCATTCACAGCTTTTGCAACAATTTCATGTGCATCCCTAAATGCTACACCTTTAATGACTAGATAATCTGCTAAGTCTGTTGCGGTTGCGTAACCTTTTAAGGTCGCATCTTTCATATTTTTTTCATGGGCTGTGATGCCTTTTAGCATATCTGCATAAATAGTCAGTACATCTAAAATGGTATTAGCGGTATCGAAAAGAGGCTCTTTGTCTTCTTGATTATCTTTGTTGTAGGCAAGTGGTTGCGCTTTCATGAGCATCAATAAGCCCATCAAATGACCCGTCACTCTTCCTGTTTTACCTCTCACCAATTCAGGCACGTCTGGATTCTTTTTCTGTGGCATGATGGATGAACCGGTACAGAACCTATCGGCAATTTCTACAAATCCAAACATTGGGCTAGACCACAAAATGAGCTCTTCTGAAAATCTTGATAAGTGCGTCATAAGTAAAGATGCTGCAAAAGTAAATTCAATTGCAAAATCTCTATCTGAAACTGCATCTAATGAGTTTTCACAGACACCATCAAATTTAAGTTTTTTAGCAACCTTATTTCTATCAATCGGATAGCTTGTACCTGCAAGAGCGGCTGCGCCCAAAGGCAACTGATTCATTCTCTTTCTGGCGTCTTCAAATCTTGAAAGATCTCTTTGCAACATTTCATAATAAGCCATCAAGTGATGGCCGAAAGTCACCGGCTGTGCTACCTGAAGATGCGTAAAACCAGGCATGATCGTTTTTTGATATTTATCTGCTAATTGAACGATCGATAATTGAAGTGTTCTGATTTTTTTAATCGTTTCATCTGTGGTCGCTCTTAACCATAATCTCAAATCGGTTGCGACCTGATCATTCCTTGATCTACCTGTATGTAATTTTTTACCGGCCTCGCCAATTTTATCCGTCAGTCTTTTTTCAATATTCAAATGTACGTCTTCTAAATCCAAAGACCATTTAAAGGTACCCGCCAAAATTTCTTTCTCAATATTTTTTAAGCCACTTTGAATCGATTTTAGATCTTTTTGCGAAATAATTTTTTGTGCGGCTAGCATTTCAGCATGTGCCATGGAGCCCTCGATATCATAAAGACCTAGCTTTTGGTCGAAGCCAATAGAGGCAGTAAATCTTTTGACGAGCTCTGTCACAGGCTCATTAAATCTGCCTGACCAATTCGCTTTTTTTGTATCTTTTTTAGCCATAAGTGAAAGTATATGCTAAAGCTTATGATTTTCTAAATTTTCAATGGACTAGCTTATGATAAAATGAATCATTCGTTTTCATTTCTACTATGACCCAGCCTACACACATAACCATCGCAACACGCGAAAGTGAGCTTGCAATTTGGCAAGCCGAATATATTAAATCTCAACTTTTATCTTTTTATCCTAGATTAGAAGTGAGCATTCTTGGTATGACAACCCAAGGCGATAAAACGCTTAATAAGTCACTCTCTAAAATTGGTGGTAAAGGTCTTTTTATTAAAGAACTTGAAGTTGCATTGCAAAATAAAGAAGCTGATATTGCTGTGCATTCTCTTAAAGACTTGCCCATGCATTTAAGTGATGAATTTATGATTGCTGCTATTGGCAAGCGAGAAGATGCAAGGGATGCATTTATTTCTAATGATTTTGGAGCACTTGAAATGTTACCCCCAGGAAGTGTCATAGGAACTTCGAGTCTTCGCCGACAAAGTCAATTACAACATCGATTTCCTGAATTAGTCATTGAGCCATTGCGAGGCAATTTACAAACTCGCCTAAGAAAGCTCGATAAAAAACAATACCAAGGGATTATTTTGGCAGCAGCTGGACTCATTCGACTTAAATTAAAACCACGAATCCGACAATACATGTCCCCTGAAAATTCAATCCCTGCTGTAGGGCAAGGCGCCCTTGCTATTGAAATATTAAAAGTACGCGCTGATCTTGTCGAGCTTTTAAAACCGCTTCATCATCCTGAGTCAGCTCAATGTGTTCTAGCTGAAAGGGCAATGAGTCGAACTTTAGGTGGCAGCTGTAGTGTTCCTTTAGGTGCACATGCCATTATTGAAAATAAAATTCTTAAACTACAAGGCTTTGTAGCTTCTGTTGATGGAAAAGAAATGATTAAAGATAAAGTTGAAGGTCCAATTGAAGACGCTGAAAAGCTTGGCGAAAAACTGGCTAAACAGCTTCTTGATCAGGGTGCTGATAAAATTTTAGCGAGACTTGCTGTATGAATAAAAAAGAACTCCATCAAACAGGCATTGTAATTACAAGACCGTCTCATCAAACAGCCGAAATTAAAGCTCTAGTCAATGAACATCAAGGGCATCCTATCGAATTTCCATTACTTGAAATTAAATCAAAAAGTCAAAATGAAATCTTTCAGAATATCGTCTTAAAATTGGATGATTATGATTGGGCTATTTTTATTAGTTCAAATGCAGTCCAGTTTGGTATGCCAGCAGTCAAACATGCATTTCATACATTACCTAAATCAATACAATTTGCTGCTATTGGGCCCTCTACCCAAAAAGCGTTGAAATTATTTGATGTAAATCATGTACTCATTCCGGATGAAAACTTTGATAGCGAAGGTTTGCTTGCTACTAGAGAAATGAATGATATTAAAGATAAGAAAATTGTAATTTTTAGAGGTGAAGGCGGACGTGAAACTTTAGCTGAAACATTAAGGGTGCGAGGTGCTGAAGTTACCTATGCGGAATGTTATACACGCACTTTTCCTCAAAATAATTTAGATTTACTCAAAGCTTTCTCAGAAAAGATTCACATTTCGGCAATCCTCATTACAAGCTCAGAAGCATGCAAAGAATTTGTTCGTTTAAGCCGCTTGAAAGATATGAATTTCTTAAAAGATGTTCTCTTTATCGTAAATCATCCTAGGATGGTGAATATGCTTGAAAGAGAGTCTTTTATGACATTTGCATCAGACGAGCCTTCTGATCAATCTATGATGAAAAAACTCCTAGAAACAATCGATCATTAGTTTTTTAAAAATATAGCTTTATATTTTAGATATCCGATTTATAACTTCGTATTATGGATTGTGTGATATTAACGAAGTGCTAGATTATCAATTTTTGATTACATGCCTCATATGAAATTTTTTGGAAAACTTGGATTATTTCTAAGCATGGCGCTATCTATTTTGGCCGGCCTCAATGTTCTAAATTACCTATGGCTTTTGCCAATTATCGTATTGCAAACTTTAAGTTATTACCTTGTTCATTTCAAAAATTTTAAATTTAAGAAGATAGGTAAAAGAAATAATCCTTTTATCAAAGAATTGCCTCATCATTTCATAACTCAATCATTCGTTATCTTTATATGTTTCGGTATTGGTTTTGGTCTAGATACTTTTTTTGAACATGAAGCTTATGCTTCGTTTTTAGGACAGATTAACCAATTGTTAGATGCTATGAGCTTTATAATAGACGCATTGAAACAAGCTATCATTGGACTTTATGACGCTATATTGCAAAGCCGCTTCAATTAAAAAATGATTTTTGCCTTATCTTATAAAAACACCTTTGAACTTTTTCAAAAAGTTTAAGTCATTTACACTAAGTCGTATTTTTGTAGATAAAAATTATGACTCATGTATAATGCGCCTCAAATCGTGCTTTATACACGGTTGATATGTGTGAAATTGTTACAATTTGACACATATTTTGTTTAATTTAATATTTAAGGAAATTACATGTCTAAGTTATTCGCTTCATTAGTTGCAGGTTTATTCGCACTTTCATTAAACGCTTTTGCTGCTGACGCTGCTCCAGCTGCTGATGCTAAAGCTCCAGCTGCTAAACCAGCTGCTAAAGCTGACAAAAAAGCTGCTCCAGCTGCTAAACCAGCTGATGCTAAACCAGCTAATGCTAAAGCTGCTAAGTAATTAGCTTTGTATCAAAGAAAAAAGGCGCTTTTAGCGCCTTTTTTTGTATCTTTTTTTCTATTTTTTTATCGGTGCTGCAAACGTAAATGCATCTGAATAAAATTCATCTTCTGGAAGTCCTTGCGTTATAAAAGCCTTATGAGCCACTTCTACCATCTGGGGAGCTCCACAACAATACAATTGATAATCATTCAAATTTACAAAATCTTTTAATACAGCTTCATGCACCAAACCTTGCCGCCCCTGCCATTTGTCTTCTGAAATAGATTCAGAAAGTACCGGTATATATTCAATATGTGGAAATTCACAAGACCATTTTTTGCATAATGCATCCATATATAAATCTTCTAGGATCCTTGCGCCTCGATAAAGCTTAATGGGTCGCTTCATACCTTTTTGAATGGATTCTTCAATCATGCCCTTAATGGGTGCAAAGCCTGTTCCCCCCGCTACGAAGATAATCGGCTTTTGAGAATCTTCGCGTAAAAAGAAATTTCCAAAAGGTCCTTCGACGCGCAAAATAGATTTTTCTTTCATTTCTTTAAATACGTATTCCGTAAATTCGCCACCTGGAATGAGTCTTAGATGTATCTCAAGCAATGAGGATTCATGCGATGGGCTCGCGATCGAAAAAGCCCTTCTCTTTCCATCTTTAAGTAAAAATTCTAAATATTGGCCTGCTACGAACTGAAGTTTATCCGTACTTGGAAGTTTTAATCTCATAAGCATGACATCGTGCGTAAGCTTCTCTAAAGCCTCAACACGAACAGGAAATATTTTGGGTCGAATATTATTAGTGGTCCCAAGCTCTTTAATCTCTATCGTTAAATTTTCAGTGGCAAATGCGCGACAAAATAATGTCATGCCATTTTTAATTTCTTCTTCTGAAATCACAGATGATTGATAGTCTTCTACATGCACTTTGCCTTCAACCACTTTACCTTTGCATGCGCCGCAAGCTCCATTGCGACAACCATAAGGCAAATGAACGCCTGCATCAATGGCAGCTTCTACAATTGTTTGGCTTGGCTTGGCTTGAAATGTATGCCCGCTAGGCAAAAGTTTAATGGTGTAACTCATTATTTTAGAAGTTCATCATCGCGGCGATATTCGCCTTCGATCACATCTTCTTCTGGTGAATGAATATTTTGAGAAGAATTATCTTTAATGGGAATCAGTAACAATATTACGGCAAAAATATCCGTGATGACGCCAGGAATAATAAACAAGATACCTGCAAATAAATTTCGCGCACTTCCGATCATGGCTTTAATTGGGTTGCCTCCTTGTCCCATTGCGCCCATGAGCTTTGCTACAACCATTTGTTTTTCTTCTTTGATCAATCGCCAGCCGAGGTAAGTGACTAAAACCATATATAGAAAAAACCACCATCCATAAAGATGGCTTAGTTTAAAGATGCCCCATATTTCAATGACTGGGAAAGACAATAAAAGAATAGTAAAAAGTAATCGCATTAGGTTATTCTATGATTTTAGCTAGAATTATATGTAATAAATGATCGTTGTGCTTAAGAGCTTGATGCAATCATTCTTAAGGAACGATTTTATGATGATTTAACTCCAATCAATAAATTTCTTATTAAAGGCCGCCATTCATGTTTAGCCGTATTTTTTCTTTATCAAAAAAAATAGCAATCTTGCTCAGTTTATTTTTTATCGGCTTAATCTTAACTAATGCACATGCTAACGAATCTTTATTCTTAAAAAATAATAATGATTTCTTGCAACCTGATGAGGCATTTCAATTAACAGTTAAGAAAAACCCTCAATCTATTGAAGCATCGTTCTTTATTGCAAAAGACTATTATCTTTATCGCAACAAATTCAAAGTTGAATTTGACCATGCTCCTCAAAGCCAAATACTTTTGCCTGCAGCTGAAATTAAAACGGATACGCATTTTGGGAAAACGGAAATTTATCATGACACTTTAAATGCCTCTATTCCCTATGATGCTAAGTATGCTCCAAAAGAAATCAGCATTACTTATCAAGGATGCAGTTCAAAAGGACTTTGCTATGCCCCTATTAAAAAAGAATTTAAATTTGATAACATTCAAAGCAGTAGCTCAAAAACAATCAGCTCAAATTCAGAAGTTGATACGATGCAATTTTTATTACAGTCTCAACATGTCGGTCTTATCTTATTAGGATTTTTCATCGCGGGATTATTGCTTTCACTCACGCCTTGCGTATTACCGATGATTCCCATTCTTTCAAGCATCATTTTTGCGTCACATAAGCGCCCCTCTCATCAAACGCGCTTGAAAGATTTTTTTCTGTCCTTAAGCTATGTTAGCGGTGTTTCTTTCACTTATACCTTATTAGGTGTCTTTGCGGGATTATCGGGCAATTTAATTACCACAAGCATACAAAGTCCGATGCTCATGGGCATCATGGGTATTGTTTTTATTCTTTTAGCGCTTTCCATGTTTGATTTGTACGCACTTAAATTACCTCATTTTATTGAACATTTCATTGCGACCTCAATTCTGCGCGTTGAAGGCGGAAAATATCTTAATGTATTTATCATTGGCACCATTTCATCACTTGTTTTAAGTCCATGTATTGCCCCACCTCTAGCCGGCGCCATTATTTACATTAATCAATCACGTGATTTTATTTTAGGTGGTTTAGCTTTATTTACGCTTTCAATTGGCATGAGCATGCCGCTCCTTCTTATTGGTATTTTTTCTGATCAATGGCTTCCTAAGCGCGGTCACTGGATGATTATTGTTAAAGAGCTTATTGGCTTTATGTTAATTGCTATGGGCCTTTTTATTATGAGCCCGCTGTTCCCGGAAAATATAGATCAAATCGCTTATAGCGCTCTGCTACTATCGCTATCGATTTATTTATTTTTTGCAAACCGTCGTTTCAAATATAAGACAATGTCTTGGGTACATTTGTCAGCTTTTGTAACGCTCATTGCTTCCATTTTACTTTTTGGGTTAACACTTCAAAAAATAAATATGATCGACAATGAAAATATTTCTAATACGACAAAGCCTAATCACGAATCTGTTTTACCTTTTAAACAAATTCAAAGTCTTGATGATTTATCTCGTGAGCTTAATCAGCGTAACAATAAAATGATCATGCTCGATTTCTATGCCGACTGGTGTGTCTCATGTAAAGAATACGAAAAACTTACCTTTAGTCATCCTAAAGTCAAAGAGCAATTAACTGAATACAACCTTCTCCAGGTGGATGTCACTAAAAACAATGCTGAACATAAAGATTTATTAAAACATTTCAACCTTTATGGTCCGCCCGCTATATTATTTTTTGATAAACAACATAACGAATTGCGTACTTTTAGAATTGTGGGCTACAAAAATGCTTCGCAAATGTTAGATCAACTCAAAACGCTTCAGCATGAAAATCAATAAAGCCTCAGTTCATTTAGCAATCTATGTTCTTGCTATTATTTTTTTAGGCTTTTCTATTTTTCGCATTTTTTTAATGCCCTCAGAAAAAAATACGTCCTCGGCGGCTCCGCTATTCACTTCCATCATTAATGACCCTGAAGGCAAGCCTCAAAATTTTAAACAATTTGAGAATAAAATCATTGTGCTTAATTTTTGGGCAACTTGGTGTGAGCCTTGTCGTGAAGAAATGCCTGAATTGTCCGACTTCTATTCTGAAAATAAGTCTAAAAACGTTGCAGTAGTTGGGATTGCGATTGATGAGGCCAAGGCCGTGAAGTCTTATCTTAAAAAAACTAAGGTGATATACCCCATTCTTGTGGATGAAGATAAAGGGGTGATTTTAAGTAAAAATTTAGGGAATAACGAGGGTATTTTGCCTTATACTGTAATTATCAATTCAAAAGGCATCATAGAAAAAACGATTCTTGGTCGTGTACATAAAGACCAATTAGATGCCATACTCAAGCCTTTATTGCAACCCTCTAAAAGCCTTTAATTTTCCTTAATTTCGTCTAATTTGTAGACAAAAAACGTTATTTTCGGCAAAATTGACTTCCATAGATTCAAGAATAAACGCGACAAATGGCAACAAAATCAATCTTAGTTTTGCACGGGCCCAATCTAAACCTTTTAGGTGAGCGTGAGCCACAGCATTACGGCAAACAAACCCTAGAAGACATCGATCAAGTTTTAAAAACCATAGCATCGGCTAAGTCTATTAAGCTTGAAACCATGCAAAGTAATAGCGAAGGGGACTTGGTAAACAAAATACAGTCACTTCACAAAGACAAAGTTGATTTTTTGATTATTAATCCGGCAGCGTACACCCACACATCCGTTGCGATGCGTGATGCTCTGTCTGCTGTCAAAGTGCCGTTTATTGAAGTTCATTTATCTAATGTATATGCAAGGGAGCCTTTTAGGCATCACTCCTACTTTTCTGATATCGCCGTCGCGGTGATTAGTGGTTTAGGTGCAGATGGTTATATAGCAGCCCTTAATTTTGCAATTAACGCTTAAAGTTTTAAAAAGAGGTCATTATGGATTTACGCAAACTTAAAAAATTAATCGATTTAGTTGAAGAGTCTGGTATCGCTGAACTTGAACTCACCGAAGGTGAAGAAAAAGTCAAAATCAGTCGTCAACTTATGAATCAATCAGCGCCTATGACTCACTATATTCAAGCGCCTCAGCAAGTAGCAGCTCAACCTCAAGTAGCAGCTCCTTCAGAATCAAGCGCTTCAGAAACTAAACCTATAGCAGAAAAAATTGATGGGCATGCAGTCAACTCCCCCATGGTAGGGACTTTCTATCGCTCTCCATCTCCTGACGCTAAAGCTTTTGTTGATGTAGGCTCTAAAGTTACTAAAGGCGACACACTTTGTATCATTGAAGCTATGAAATTGCTTAATGAGATTGAAGCAGATGCAACAGGTACGATTAAAAAAATATTGGTTGAGAACGGTCAGCCCGTTGAATACGGCGAAACTCTCTTTATTATTGGCTAATTTATTTTATGTTTGAAAAAATACTAATTGCCAATCGCGGCGAAATTGCACTTAGAGTTTTACGCGCATGTCGTGAGCTTGGCATTAAAACAGTCACTGTTCATTCCGAAGCTGATCGTGATGCAAAGTATGTGAAATTATCTGACGAATCTGTATGTATTGGTCCAGCACCTTCTACACAAAGTTATTTAAATATCCCGGCTGTTATTAGTGCTGCCGAAGTGACGGACGCCGAAGCGATTCATCCTGGCTATGGCTTTTTATCTGAGAATGCAGATTTTGCTGAACGTGTTCAACAAAGTGGTTTTGTGTTTATTGGCCCTCGTCCAGAAACAATTCGCCTCATGGGCGATAAGGTCAGCGCAAAAAATGCAATGAAGGAAGCTGGTGTACCTTGTGTGCCAGGTTCTGATGGTGCGCTTCCTGAAGATCCAAAAGAAGTACTCGCGATTGCTAAAAAAATTGGTTATCCAGTCATCATTAAAGCTGCTGGTGGCGGAGGTGGACGCGGTATGCGCGTTGTCCATACTGAAGCTGCGCTTCTTGCATCCGTCAACATGACAAAACAAGAAGCACAAACAGCGTTCGGTAATCCAACGGTATACATGGAAAAATTTTTAGAAAAACCACGCCATATTGAATTTCAAGTGCTGTCAGATCAACATGGCAACGCTGTATATCTCGGTGAGCGTGATTGTTCTCTCCAACGTCGTCATCAAAAAATTATTGAAGAAGCACCAGCGCCTGGTTTATCTGCAAAATTACGTGAAAAAATTGGTGAACGTTGTGCCGAAGCATGTCGAACAATTAATTATCGTGGTGCAGGTACGTTTGAATTTTTATATGAAAACAATGAATTTTATTTCATTGAAATGAATACACGTTTACAAGTTGAACACCCTGTGACTGAATTTATAACGGGCATTGATATTGTTCAACAGCAAATCAAAATTGCTGCAGGTGAAAAATTACCATTTAAACAAAAAGATATTGTGTTCAAAGGTCATGCCATTGAATGCCGTATTAATGCGGAAGACCCTTATAACTTTGTACCATCACCTGGCAAAGTCACTACATTTCATATGCCTGGAGGCCCTGGTGTGCGAGTAGATACTCACACTTATGCAGGTTATACCGTTCCATCTAATTACGACTCTATGATCGGTAAATTAATTACTTATGGTGATACACGCGATCAGGCCGTCGCAAGAATGCGAGTGGCCTTATCAGAAATGGTCGTAGAAGGCATTAAAACAAATATTCCTTTGCATTTAGATCTCATGGCTGATCTTGCATTTAACAATGGTGGCGTCAGCATCCATTATTTAGAAAAAAAACTCGGCATACAAAAAAAATAAATGGCCGCTTGGATTAATCTTAAAATCCGAGCAAGTGCAGAACATGCACATATCATAAGCGATGCTTTAATCGAACTCGGTGCGCTATCATCTTCCATCGAAGACTCCTATCTCAATAGCGAAAATGAAGAAGCACTCTTTGGCGAGCCCAATATACCGAGCAATACTATCTGGCAACACAACACCATTGAATCTCTTTTTAATGATTCTGTATCTATTGATACCATCATTGATGAACTTAAAACTGTTACAGGTTTATCTCATATTGATTACACACTTGAATCTGTCGAAGAACAAAATTGGGTTGCATTAACGCAATCACAATTTGAACCCATTAGTATTTTAGATAAACTTTGGATCGTACCTAGCTGGCATACAAGCCCTAATCCGAATGCAATCAATATTGTTTTAGATCCTGGATTAGCATTTGGTACAGGTAGTCATCCGACAACACATTTATGTCTAGAATGGCTTATTAAAGAAGTAAGTATCAATGATCGTGTTTTAGATTACGGATGTGGATCGGGTATTTTATCGATTGCAGCAAAAAAATGTGGTGCAAAAGAAGTTGTTGGTGTAGATATTGATCCACAAGCAATTATTTCAAGTACACATAATGCAAAAGAAAATCATGTCGATATTAACTTTTACAATTCCGAATCATCATTAAACTTTGAAGCTGATATTGTTGTTGCAAATATTTTATCTAGCGCACTCTCTGTCTTGGCGCCCATCATAGCCAAGGCTTGCAAGCCTCAAGGAAAAATTGCGTTATCTGGTATATTGAAAGAACAAGTTGAAATGCTAACCAAAATATATAGCGTATGGTTTAATTTAAACAAACCCATTGAACGTGAAGGCTGGATTCTCATGTCAGGTAAGAAAAAAAGTATTTCCTAATTTTTTTAATTCGTTTATGATGCAAACTCCTCTTAATAAAAAGGATTAGTAAATGAAGAACAACGTTAAAGGTTTAGAAAGAGTAGTTCGTATTGCTGCTGGTGCTGCTTTATTGGGCCAAGCTGTTGGCGGTTACTCTGTTTTTGAATATGGTTATGTTGACGAAATACTTGGTGTTTTCTTATTAGGCACCGGTGTTTTAGCTTCATGCCCAGTCAAATCTGTTTTAGGTCTTGGTTCTAAGAAAGCGCCTGCAAGATCAACTGCGGCTAAAAAACCAGCTAAACGTAAACCAGCTCGTAAAGCTGCTGCTAAAAAACCAGCTGCTAAACGTAAAGCGACTCCAAAAAGAAGACGCGCAGCTCGTTAATCGCTATCCATATTAAGAAGCGTTATATCAATAGCGCTTCTTTTTTATAACATTTCAATCGTATCTGTTTTAATCAATCGCACTGCTTCTGCAATAATTTCTACAGCATTCATCCGCACAAAACTTTTTCGATAAGCTACTGCAATTGTTCTTGAAGGAATAGGTTTAATAAAAGGAATGACTTTGATTAAATGATTTTGGTAACGATCTGATGTTGCACTTTTTGGCAACACAGTAATGCCTAAATTAGATGCCACCATATTGCGAATAGTTTCAAGCGAGTTCCCTTGAAGCACTTCGCCTTTTTTAGATAAATCTGGACATGATTCAACCACTTGCAAACTAAAACAATGCCCACTATTTAACAGTAATACTTTTTCATCGCTTAATTCTTTTGGATCAACATTTTTACGTGTTGCCCAAGGATGATTGTTAGGAACAGCAACTACAAATTCTTCTTTATAAAGTGGCAAGACTTGTATGCCTGGAATATTAAATGGCAAAGCCACAATCGCTGCATCAATTTGTCCATTTTTTAATTGCAATTCGAGACTCGAAGTTATATTTTCTTCAACCTCTAATGGCATTTTCGGCGCTAGTTTTCTTAAGATAGGAATAATTTGCGGCAATAAATAAGGTCCGACAGAGTGAATCATGCCAACTTTAATTAATCCATCCAGAGGGTCTCCGCCAGATTTGGCGAATGATTTTATTTTTTCAACTTCTTCTAAAATGAGATTGGCTTGCGCTACAATTTTTTCGCCAATTTCAGTGATGGTGACTTCAGTGCGATTTCTCTCAAATAATGAAACATTAAGTTCATCTTCTAGTTTTTTAATGGCTAAACTTAATGCAGGTTGACTGACAAAACATTTGCTTGCTGCCCGTCTAAAGTTTTTTTCTTTAGCCACAGCCACCACAAATCTTAATTCACTTAGTGTCATAAATTAAGTAAAACTAAATATCGAGATTACTTGCTCCCAACGCATTATTTTCAATAAATGCGCGTCTCGGCTCCACTTGGTCGCCCATAAGCGTTGAAAATATCTCATCAGCTGAAATTGCATCTTCAATTTGTACTTTAAGTAATCGACGCACATTAGGATCCATCGTTGTTTCCCAAAGTTGTTCAGGGTTCATTTCACCCAAACCTTTGTAGCGTTGTATATTTAAATTGTGTTTAGCTTCGCCCAATAACCAGTCAAGCGCTTCTTTAAAATTAGAAATGGATTCTGATTTTTCACCGCGCTGAATCATGGCACCTTCGCCTACTAAACCATCTAACATTTGTGATGTTTTTAATAGTTGTTGGTAATCGCCGCTTGATAAGAACAATGCATCAATGACACAGCTTTCTAAATTACCGTGTACAAATTTATTCACAGCTAATTTATAAGATTTAGTTTCTTCGTCAAGCGATACAATGACTTCTGATTTTTCAGTGCTCTTATTAATGAGGCGTTCTCTAATCGCTTGTGCAACTTTTTCAGCTTTTGCTTCGCTTGTTAAATCAATCGCACCTACGTGAAGAATTGCTCGCAAAACAGCTTCGTCATAGTGTGGGGCAATACGGCGAATCACTGCTTCTGTTAATACCATCTGTCTTGCAATTTCACCTAATGCTTCACCCGTTAAATTACTGCCGCCTTTTTTAGTAAGCAACGTGGCTTCTTTAATTGCGGATTCAAGTAAGTATTGATCAAGCTCTTGTTCGTCTTTGAGATATTGCTCATGCTTACCTTGTTTCACTTTGAATAGAGGTGGTTGTGCAATATAAATATGTCCTCGCTCAACAAGCTCAGGCATTTGACGATAGAAGAATGTTAAAAGCAGTGTTCGAATGTGTGCGCCGTCGACGTCCGCATCAGTCATGATGATAATTCGGTGATAACGTAATTTCTCAACATTAAAATCATCTTTACCAATGCCTGTGCCTAATGCAGTAATAAGCGTTGCAATTTCTTGTGAAGATAATAATTTATCGAAACGTGCTTTTTCTACGTTTAAAATTTTTCCTTTTAACGGGAGGATTGCTTGGTTCTTACGATCACGGCCTTGCTTTGCAGAGCCTCCCGCAGAATCGCCCTCGACCAAATAAATTTCGCATAATGACGGATCTTTTTCTTGGCAATCCGCTAACTTTCCTGGAAGACCCATCGAGTCCATAGCGCCTTTACGTCTTGTCATATCGCGCGCTTTTCGAGCCGCTTCACGAGCGCGTGCAGCGTCAATAATTTTATTACAAATAATTTTTGCGTCTGCTGGGCTCTCAGCTAAGAAGTCAGCAAGTTTAGATGCAACCACATCAGATACTACCGGCTGCACTTCGCTTGAAACTAATTTATCTTTTGTTTGAGAAGAAAATTTAGGCTCAGGTACTTTCACTGAGAGAATACAGGTAAGTCCTTCTCTCATATCGTCACCTGTTGTTTCTACTTTTGCTTTTTTAGCGAGTTCATTTTGCTCAATAAAATTATTTAACGTTCTTGTCATCGCTGTGCGAAGGCCTGTTAAGTGAGTACCGCCATCTCTTTGAGGAATGTTGTTTGTAAAGCACTGAACATTTTCGCCGTAAGAATCATTCCATTGCATAGACACTTCCACGCTGATACCATCTTTTTCACCGAATGCATGAAATGGTTTTTTATGTAAGACCGATTTAGATCGATTCATGTATTCCACAAAACCTTTCACGCCGCCCGAGTATGCGAAGTTTTCTGATTTATTTGTTCTTTGATCTATCAATTCCATTTTGACGCCATTGTTAAGGAATGATAATTCGCGAATACGTTTTGCTAAAATTTCATAATGAAAATCAATGTTGGTAAATGTTTCAGCAGATGGGAAAAAATGTACTTCTGTGCCGCGACGATCAGTCGTACCCATTTCAGCCAAAGGCGCAACGCGCTCACCGCGTTTAAATTCCATTTGATAGACCTTGCCATTACGGCACACTTTTAAGCGAAGCCATTCTGATAGCGCATTCACTACAGATACACCCACACCATGTAAGCCGCCGGATACTTTATAAGAATTTTGGTCAAACTTTCCGCCTGCATGGAGTTCTGTCATAACGATTTCTGCGGCAGAGCGTTTAAACTCATCATCCTCTTTAATGTCTGTTGGTATACCGCGACCATTATCTGAAATACTGACGGAGTTATCTGGATGAATAATAATTTTAATATCATCACAATGTCCTGCTAACGACTCATCAATGGCATTATCAAGAACTTCAAACACCATATGGTGAAGACCACTACCATCGGATGTGTCTCCAATGTACATACCTGGTCTTTTTCGCACTGCATCTAAACCCTTTAAGATTTTAATGCTGTCTGAGTTGTATTCTTGATTGTCTATCTTTTGAGCCATGAGTTTCTCTTTATTTTAAATTGAATTAAATGCGCATTGGCATAACCACATATTTGTAGTCATTATTATTGGGTATTGTAAATAAACAGCTACTGTTCGTATCCAAGAAAGCTAGGTTAACTTTTTCGTCTTGAATATTTGTGAGGACATCAATCAAGTATGTCACATTAAAACCAATATCAATAGGATCTTGTTGATATTGAATTTCTAATTCCTCTTCCGCTTCTTCTTGTTCTGTGTTTGTACTAATGAGCTTTAAGTTGTTATCTGCAATGATCATGCGAATGCCACGATACTTTTCATTCGATAAAATAGATGCGCGTTGAAGTGATGTTAAAAATTGTGCGCGATCAATTGTAAATTGATTATTATGTCCTTCTGGAATAACTCTTGTGTAATCAGGGAATTTTCCATCAATCACTTTTGAAATAAGTTGGATATCATTAAAACTAAAACTGACTTGGCCTTTATAAAGCTCAACAGATACTAATTCTTCTGTGTCATTAAGAAGTTTAATTAATTCAATCACTGTTTTTCTTGGAAGAATCACTTCTGTTTTGTTGTAGTTTTGATCTAAATGAATTGAAGTAAAACTTAAGCGATGCCCATCAGTACCTACAATATTTAATTGATTACCGTTTACTTCAAATAACAATCCATTTAAATAATAACGAATATCTTGTTGTGCCATCGCAAACTCAACTTGTTTTAATAAACGCTTAAGTTGAATTTGAGAAATAGTAATCACGACAGCTTCACTTGAAGCTTTTGTCATCACAGGATAATCTTTAGCAGGTAATGTTTGTATTGCAAAACGGCTCTTATTTGCTTTTACTGCAACACGACTATCTTTAATTGCGATATCAATCACACAATCATCAGGTAATGACCTGGTTATATCAAAAAACTTTCTTGCAGATATGGTAGTTGCGATCTCTTCTTTTAAATCCGCTTTAAAACTTAAAGATACCTGCATTTCCAAATCAGTGGCTGTGAGTTGTACTTGTCCATCCTTACCTTGAATTAAAATATTCGAAAGAATAGGAAGTGCGTGCTTACGCTCTACAATACTTGCAACATTTGCGAGCGGTTTAAGTAAGGCGTCTCGATTAATTTTTATATTCATATCGTTCTTCTTTATTTAATGTTTTTTAATATATAAATCTAATAATAGTAATAAGGATGAGGTTTTCTATGGATAACCCTATAAACCATAATATAAACAATCAGTTATCTTGTGAATAACTATGCATTTCTATTGTAATTTCCTGTGGATAATTTGTGCATAAAAAATACATATTTTAATAAAACCTCACTTATCCACAATTCATCCACAACCATTCCACAGGGTTTAATTAACCCTTAAGCACTTGTTTTAGTATTCCTAAGTCTTGTGCAATAGATTGATTACTCAATCGTAATTGTTCAATTTCTTCACATGCATGCATCACTGTTGTATGGTGTCTACCACCATAAGCTTCCCCAATTTCAGGAAAACTTAAATTAGTGAGTTCTCTTGTTAAAGCCATTGCAAGTTGTCTTGGTTTAGAATAATTGCGCGAACGTTTTTTACTCAACATGTCTGAAATTTTAATTTTAAAATATTCAGCCACTGTCTTTTGAATATTCTCAACACTCACTTGGCGTCCACGTACCGCGATTAAATCTTTAAGTGCATCTTTAGCTAAATGAATATCAATCGCTGATTTTGTAAAATTAGACATGGCCAATATTCTATTTAATGCACCTTCTAATTCACGAACGTTAGAACGAATTTGTTTTGCAATGAAGAATGCAACTTCTTCAGAAATTTTCATTTTATTTTCTTCGGCTTTTTTAAGAAGAATTGCCACGCGCATTTCTAGTTCTGGCGGCTCAATAGAGACTGTCAAGCCCCAGCTAAAGCGAGTTCTTAAGCGCTCATCCACCCCTTCAATTTCTTTTGGATAACTATCGCAGGTAATAATAATTTGTTTTTTATTTTCTATAAGCGTATTAAATGCGTAAAAGAATTCTTCTTGTGTGCGATTTTTTTTCGCAAAGAATTGAATGTCATCAATCAATAGTAAATCTAACGAATGATAATTTTTTTTGAATGCATCAAATGATTTGTTTTCATATGCTTTTACTACATCTGATACATAACGTTCTGCATGAAGATATTTAATTTTTGCATCAGGTTGAATATGTTTTAAATGATTACCAATCGCTTGAATTAAATGCGTCTTACCTAAACCAACGCCACCGTAAATAAATAATGGGTTATAAGCTTTGCCAGGATTTTCTGCGACTTGCATCGCTGCAGCGCAAGCTAATTGGTTGGCTTTTCCTGTTACAAAACTATCAAAAGTGAAATGAGGATTTAAACCCGATGCTTTGGTTTCTTTTAGTGTGCCACCTGCACTTTTTTTGATTGGATCATGGCTTGGAGCCTCGGCCACATTGTTTGGTGGTGAAATTGCTAAAGCTTTTGATAAAATTGCCTCTTTTTTAGGCAATAAAGTTTCTTTAATCGCACGAATAGCAAATTCTACTTTGGTGACGTCAGGGAGCTGTTCTTTGGCTAATACTTCAATTTTTTGGGCGAAGCGGTCTTTGACCCATTGCTGTACGAATTTATTGGGCGCTAAAATTTTAATTTTATGTTGATCGTGTTCGAACTTAAGGGGCTTGATCCAGGTGTTGAATTGCTGGGCAGAGAGCTCTTTCTTAAAACGCTCGAGACAGTGAGTCCAAAAATTTTCCATTAACGGCAAAATCCAATATATATAGTATTAAAATTACAATTTCTTCTTGATTTGGCATTTTAGAGAACCGGAGCGGTGTAAAAATGCCTTTTGGGAATGATTGCTTTACGGAAGTCATCTTAACTTAACCTATCAAAGTTATCCACAGGCGTTTTTAGACTTCTTAAACAAATAATCGTTGACACTTAGCGGTATGTACGGTAAATTGCGCGATCCTTATCGAATTATAGCTGGAGAAACACAATGAAACGTACCTATCAACCATCAAAAGTAAAACGTGCTCGCACGCATGGTTTTTTAGTACGCATGAAGACTCGTGCAGGACGCGCTGTATTATCAGCTCGCCGTGCTAAAGGCCGTGCTCGTATCGGTCTATAAAGACCTATCTGGCAAATTCTCCATAATTTGCAAACTAAATTAACCAAACTTACAAAAACGGATGAATTTTCATCCGTTTTTAATTTCCGTAAGCGACTTTCCTCTCAGCACTTAAGTTTTCACTATCAGCCCAATACTTTGTCTTTATTTCGTTTAGGCATGGTTGTGGGTAAAAAAACACAAAAATTGGCTGTGAAGCGCAATTACATGAGGCGTGTCTTGCGTGAATTAATGAGAAAAAAACAAGAACAGCTCTTAAATTTTGATATAGTGATACGCATTCAAAAATCGTTTTACCGTAGCGATTTTGTTGAGATTGAAACAGAAGTGGATCAAATGATTGCAAGATTGAAAAAATGAAATCAATCGCAATATTATTTGTTAAATGTTATCAATTATTATTAAGCCCCTTTTTTGGTCAGCAATGTCGATTCACCCCGACCTGTTCGCAATACACTATAGAGGCGATACAAAAAAAAGGCGTAATACAAGGTATTTTTTTATCAATGAAACGAATAGGTAAATGTCATCCTTGGTGTAAAGGTGGTCATGACCCTGTTATTTAATTTTGGAATTTTATAATTTATGGATACGAAGCGTTTAATACTGTTTGTTGTATTTTCTTTTTCAATTCTTTTATTATGGGACTCATGGCAACGTAAACATGTTCCAGTATCTGAAGTTACAACACAACAAGATGCGAGCATTCCATCTTCGCAAAAATTAAATACGGCAGATAGCAAAACAATATCTCCAGATTCTAATTTCAAATTAGAATCTGGCACTCGCATTAAAGTAGCGACCGATTTATATCAAATTGAAATTGATACCGTAGGTGGTGATATTCGCCGCTTACTTTTAAACAATCATTTAGCTGATAATGCACAAGATAAATTTGTGTTGTTAGATGATGCACAAAAACCGTTACTTTATATTGCACAAACGGGACTCATTGGTAATGATTTGCCAACACATAAATCAACATTCACTTCGGATAAAACAAATTATGTTTTGGAGAATGGACAAAATCATTTAGATGTTAAATTAAATTACAAAAATCAAGATGTAGAAGTTGCAAAAATTATTTCTTTCGATCGTGGCAGCTACCAAATAGGCGTGCGTTATGAAATTACAAATCATGGCAAGTCAGCGATTACACCATCTGCTTATTTCCAACTTGTGCATGATGATGGCTCAGCCCAAACTAGCAAAGTAACGCCTACATTTACAGGCGCTGCTTATTTCACAGATACTGATAAATATAAAAAAGTTAAATTTAGCGACATGAAAAAACATGACTTGTCACTTATTTCAGTTGATGGCTGGGTAGGTGTTGTGCAACATTATTTTGCAAGCGCATGGATTTTATCTGGCAATCAAAAGCGTGAATTTTATACAAAACAAGTGGCAGATAATATTTATTCGTCAGGCGTTTTAACACAACTTCCCGCAATTCAATCTGGTGAGAAAAAAGAATTTGCGACTAAACTTTATTCAGGCCCACAAATTAAAGAGCAATTAGAAAAAGCAGCACCAGGTTTAACTTATACAGTCGATTATGGTTGGTTAACTTTTATTGCATCCCCTTTATTTATGGTGCTCAATTGGATTCATAAATTAGTGAACAATTGGGGCGGTGCCATTATTCTTCTTACTGTATTAATTAAGATACTTTTCTATCCGCTCTCTGCAGCAAGTTATAAATCAATGGCGCAACTTCGTGAGCTTGCTCCGCGCTTACAAAGCATGAAAGAAAAATTCGGTGATGACAAAGTTAAATTTCAACAAGCAATGTTAGAGCTTTATCGCACAGAAAAAATTAATCCGATGGGCGGCTGTTTACCTATTCTTATTCAGATCCCTGTTTTCATTTCACTCTATTGGGTGTTGATGGGTGCAGTTGAATTGAGACACGCACCTTTCATATTATGGATTACTGATCTTTCCGTTAAAGATCCTTTTTATGTATTGCCAATCATTATGGGCATCAGCATGATTGTGCAAACAAAACTTAATCCAGCACCTACAGATCCGATGCAAGCAAAGTTGATGATGATCATGCCAGTTGTATTCAGTGTCTTCTTCTTCTTCTTCCCTGCAGGTTTAGTGCTTTATTGGGTGATTAATAACGTGTTGTCTATTCTTCAACAATGGATGATTAACCGATCCATTCACGCAGCCGCATTAGCTAAGAAAGGCAATGCAGCTCGCAAATAATTTAGATACCATTGCCGCCATTGCAACACCCTCGGGTGCTGGCGGCATTGGGGTCGTGAGAATCTCAGGCCCGAAAGCAAGTGATGTTGCGAAACATCTCTTAGGCGGTTGTCCTGAAAATCGTTTAGCGTCATATCTCCCTTTTTTAGATGTGAAAGGTCAAGTGATTGATCGCGGCATTGCGCTTTTTTTTAAATCCCCCCACTCATATACCGGTGAAGATGTTTTAGAGCTTCAAGGCCATGGCGGTATTGCTGTCATGCAGCTTTTATTGGCGCGTTGCATTGAATGTGGAGCGAGACTTGCAAAGCCAGGAGAATTTACCGAGCGCGCTTATCTTAATGACAAAATTGATTTGGCTCAGGCCGAAGCGGTCGCAGATTTAATCAATGCTTCAACTTCCGAGGCTGCGAAAAGTGCTATACTCTCATTAAGTGGTTATTTTTCCAATAAAATCAATGACTTATTAAAAGAACTCATCGATTTACGTATGTATATCGAAGCTTGCCTAGATTTTCCCGAAGAAGAAATCGACTTTATTACGACCGGCAAAGTTAAAGAAAAGCTTTTAAGTCTAAAGTTACGCATGGATGAAGTCACTTCATCTGCCAAACAAGGACACTTATTGCGCGAAGGTTTGACTGTTGTATTGGTAGGCCAGCCCAATGTCGGTAAGTCGAGTTTACTTAATCAATTATCTGGCAATGATCAAGCGATCGTGACCTCTATTCCTGGCACAACCCGCGACCCCATTAAAAGTGAAATTCAAATCGACGGTATTCCGATTCATGTGATTGATACCGCCGGATTAAGAGATACAAATGATGAAATTGAAAAAATGGGCATCGAAAAAACATGGATTTCGATAGAAAAGGCCAATATCGCATTATTTTTAGTGGATGCTGGTAAGGATATTACCGATTACGAGAAAATCATTCTAAATCGCATTCCAAAAGACGTTTTTAAGATATGGGTTCACAATAAAATTGATTTGTTATCCAAAAAAGCTTCATCCGAAATGATTGATGGTGAGCATCATCTTTTTATTTCAGCAAAAAATGGAGAGGGTTTGGCCCAGCTTAAAACGATTTTATTAAAAATGGCCGGCGTTGAATTTAGTAAAGACGGAAATCAAGGAATTTTTATGGCGAGACAGCGACATTTAGATGCGCTTGATATGGTTTCAAAACATTTGAATGAATCGGTTCATCAGCTTCAGTCACCTGAATTAGTAGCCGAAGAACTCAGACAAGCACAAACTTCATTAGCTTCCATTACGGGCGAATTTACCCCAGACGATCTTCTAGGTGAAATTTTTAGTCGTTTTTGTATTGGCAAGTAATTCTTTGGTTCCACGTGGAACCTTTTTCCTCATCTTTTTAAATAAATGTTTCACGTGAAACAATGGTTTTCATAGTGATTCTGACTAGATTAAAGTAAAATTACACCTTTTCTTACAGACGTAAAACCATGGAATTTCCTAATAATTTCGATGTGATTGTGGTGGGCGGAGGGCATGCTGGTACAGAGGCAGCCTTGGCTTCGGCACGCATGGGACAAAAGACTCTTCTTTTAACCCATAACATTGAAACTTTAGGCCAAATGTCGTGCAATCCATCCATTGGAGGCATTGGTAAAGGCCATTTAGTTAAAGAAATTGATGCATTAGGCGGCGCCATGGGTGTTGCAACCGATGAAGCCGGCATTCAATTTCGTATCTTAAATAGTAGTAAAGGCCCAGCCGTCAGAGCTACCCGCGCTCAAGCGGATCGTATTTTATATAAAGCTGCAATTCGACACCGCCTTGAAAATCAACCCAATCTTTGGCTTTTCCAACAAGCGGTTGACGATATTCTTTTAGATAAAGATCGTGTCGCAGGTGTAGTGACACAAATTGGCATTCAATTTAAATCTAAAACCGTTGTTTTAACTGCCGGCACATTTTTAGGTGGGCTTGTGCATGTGGGCTTAAAGAATTATCAAGCAGGTCGTGCAGGGGACCCACCTTCTATTTCTTTAGCACATCGTTTAAGGGAAATCGGTTTACCTGTCGGCCGACTTAAAACGGGAACACCACCAAGAATTGATGGGCGCACGATTAATTATGCTGTGATGCAAGAACAGCCCGGCGATACTCCAACACCTTATTTTTCTTTTTATGGCAAAAAAACAACACATCCACAACAAGTATCGTGTTGGATTACACATACCAATGAATCGACCCATGACATTATTCGAAGTGGTTTAGACCGATCCCCGATGTATACCGGCGTGATTGAGGGGGTAGGTCCTCGCTATTGCCCATCGGTGGAAGATAAAATTCATCGATTCGCAGATAAAGATTCTCATCAGATTTTTTTAGAACCAGAAGGTTTAAATACCAATGAAATTTATCCAAATGGTATTTCTACAAGCCTACCTTTTGACATCCAGTACAAATTAGTCCGTTCAATCAATGGGTTAGAGAATGCACACATCTTGAGACCAGGTTATGCCATTGAATATGATTACTTTGATCCACGTAATTTGAAGTCCAGTTTAGAAACCAAATCTATTCAAGGCCTATTTTTTGCAGGACAAATTAATGGCACTACTGGTTATGAAGAGGCTGCAGCTCAAGGATTATTGGCTGGCACAAATGCTGCCTTAATGACACAAGATAAAGAATCATGGTGCCCTAAGCGCGATGAAGCTTACTTGGGTGTTTTAGTAGATGACTTGATTACGCGTGGAGTTTCTGAGCCTTACAGAATGTTTACAAGCCGAGCCGAATACCGATTGATGTTAAGAGAAGATAACGCTGATTTAAGGCTTACAGAAATAGGTCGCAATTTAGGATTGGTGGATGATGATCGCTGGACAATGTTTAATCAAAAACAAGAAACCATTCAATCAGAAGAAGCGCGATTAAAAAAATTCTTTGTAAGACCTCAAGATATTTCGATTGAAAAACAAGAAGCGATTATTGGAAAAGCGATCGATCACGAATATAACTTATTTGATTTATTAAGACGCCCTGAAGTTAGCTTTGAAGGTGTTAAAGAACTTATGCAAGAAGATGCAAGTTTGATTGATCCTGCAGTCAGAGAACAAGTTGAGATTTCAGCAAAATATAAAGGTTACATTGTAAGACAACAAGAAGAAGTGGACCGGAGTCGAGATCAATTAGATATCCCATTGCCCATCGATCTTGATTACAAAGAAGTACATGGCTTAAGTGTTGAGGCACAACAAAAATTAAATCTGCATAAGCCTGAAAATTTAGGACAAGCTTCACGCATCTCTGGTATTACACCTGCGACCATATCGTTACTTTTAGTGTTTATTAAACGTAAAAATAAACCTAAAAAGATGGCTGCAAAACGCCCAGAAAAAGCAGCATGAATGGCACAGAAAAAAAAGACCGCGATCTATTGATCGAGGGATTGCAACGCATGGATTTGAAATTATCTGATCAAATGATTGATCAGTTGATGACATATTTAAATTTAGTAGAAAAATGGAATCGTGTTTATAACTTAACAGCGATTCGCGAGCGCGATGAAATGATTAAACTTCATTTTCTGGATAGCTTATCTATTTTAAAGCATATGCTTGTAAAAAATATATTAGACGTTGGAAGTGGTGCTGGATTTCCAGGTATTGTATTAGCGATTACAAAACCTGAATTAAAAGTCACAGTGATGGATTCAGTTAATAAAAAAACGACATTCATGCAACAAGTGAAAAGTGAATTATCGCTCACGAATTTAGACGTATTGAATAGTCGCGTTGAAGATTATCAACCGACAACACTTTTTGAAGCGGTGACATCAAGAGCGTTTTCGAATTTAAAAAATATGATGTCACTGACACAACATACTTTACAAAAAGAAGGTGTGTGGTTAGCGATGAAATCAAAAGATGTAAGAGAAGAATTAGAAGCGTTTGAAAAGAATCAATACACATTGATTCCACTTGAAGTGCCCTTTATTAATGCAGAACGATATTTAGTGATATTAAAGAAAGATAATTTTTAGACATGCGTATATTAGCGGTAACGAATCAAAAAGGTGGCGTGGGTAAAACGACGACATCAGTGAACTTAGCTGCAAGCTTAGCTTCGAAAAATAAATCGGTGCTTCTCATTGATCTTGACCCACAAGGTAATGCAACCACAGGTTCAGGTATTGATAAATCGACGATCAAAACATCTATTTATGATGTGCTCATTCAAAGTAAATCATTTAACGATATTGTCATTCATTGCGAGCGCGGTGGTTTTGATTTAGCACCTTCGAATCGAAATCTTGCAGGGGCTGAAGTTGAACTTGTGAATGAAAGCAAACGTGAAACAAGATTAAAAGAAGCATTACAGCATTTAAAAAAAGATTACGACTATGTGTTGTTAGATTGTCCGCCCGCACTTAATTTAATTACAGTCAATGCATTGACGGCGGCCGATGCTGTTTTAATTCCGATGCAGTGTGAATATTATGC
>Ga0214172_1000198_pt1 | contig 32251 bp, 24 predicted proteins | sample TroBogEpilimnion_29_FD_153010 | JGI IMG/M metagenome (GOLD analysis project Ga0214172, IMG submission 153010) | Freshwater microbial communities from Trout Bog Lake, WI - 12JUL2007 epilimnion | ecosystem: Environmental > Aquatic > Freshwater > Lake > Epilimnion/Euphotic zone | place: Trout Bog...
TTTAATCATGATTTTGTGACATTGCCTAAAATGTCAACAGTTAATATTGACGGAACTCGATATTATGTCACTCCACAAGGTAATCGCTACCAGTCAGTTACAACTTTAACTGGCAAACTTAACGCTAAAGAAATACAAGAATGGCGTCAACGTGTAGGCGAAGAAAAAGCCAATAAGATCTCAACACGTGCAGCTAATCGTGGCACTTCTATGCATAAAATGGTCGAGAACTATTTACATAATCGCCCATTAAACTTACAAGAAGATAATAATCCACTCAATAAAGAAATGTTTGTAAAGATTAAACCTCTGGTTGATCGTTTAGATAACATTAAGATTATTGAAGGCGCGATGTACAGTGACGAATTAGAGTTAGCTGGTACAACCGACTGTGTCGCCGAGTATAACGGCGATCTCGCGGTTATCGACTTCAAGACGTCAACTCGTATGAAGAAGAAAGAAAACGTCAAGAACTACTGGATGCAGGGTGCTGCTTACGGTAAAATGTACCATGAACATTATGGTGTTGCACCTAAGTCGGTCATTCTAATGATTTCAGTTGAGACAGCTGGCTTCGCTCAAATTATGATTGAGCCATATGAAAAGTGTCTCGAGATGTTAATAGAGTTTAAGAAAACTATTTGACATTACAGTCAATTGACGGTATAATAGAGTGTCGGCTTTGAAATAAATAGATTAGATATATCTAAGGAGTCTAAAATGGCACAGCCAGTATTGAAAGATTTAGGTGGTGGAACTGTTACAACAGCATATTCTGAAATTCCAGCAAATGCTCTTGCAACAAAGTTTTACAACAGTCTCGGTGGACAATTACACTTAATTGGTACACCAGAACAAATTGCAGCAGCCGATGTGCTAATGCAAAAAAGTCCAGTTGTATTTGATAATATCGAGTACAATTTTAGAGCATAACACTAAGAATTAATTATGGGTGGATATGATAATAAGACCTCAGTTGATCTTTCTAAAAAAAGAAAACTTGGTGGTCTAATGAATGCATTAAAGTCGGGAGATTTGTATAAAGAATATATTAATCATCCGACAGCACAATATGAAGTGACTTTTCTTGAATATAAGAAGAAAAGAAAACAGCGTAAATATTGAGTGTAAAATTGGACCAGACGGGAAGTGCGACTCTTCCCCATCTCCACCAAAAGCATATTGTTAGCTGTCTGCAGCAGCGCCCATAAAGATACACAATATGCTTCTGACGGGGATGCGTAGGATCGATGGACAAAAAATAAACTTAATTCGCTCGAAAGGTGACGAACGTAATTCGCACAAACAAAAGTAACAGCAAATGATAGCTCTTACGATCTTGCGTTAGCTGCCTAATAAGTAGTTAATTGCTAGGGTTTGGTAGGTTTCCTAGTAACAGAAAACCTACCCATTATTCGGATATGCCCAAGTCCATGTACCATCAGGTAAATAGAACTTTCTTCTTCCTGTTGCTGTTTTAGACAATTTGGCTGATCCTTTCTTTCCATTAGCTGAAGCATAAGGATTATGTTTGCCTTTAGTTGTTGGTTTACCTTTACGATAATTGCTTATAGCTTTTTTGTGTTCTTCTGATATTGTTCCACCCTTATTTGTAAAATTCCATGTTTTGTTTATGACGTCTTTAGGAATTTCTAAAGTCTCAAAAAATGAATGTGTGGAACTACACTCTGTATTGAAAAATGTACAGAGAGGACAAATATAAGTATTCATGCTGACACTCCTTGTTAGTGTTAGAGCCTGTGGATATTACCAGTATCGCGACAGGCACTTTTTATTTATAAAAGTTATCGCTGTAAAATGGAGGCAACTAACATGACAGCAGTAGATAAGATTGATAGGTTTATTGATCGAAACGAAAATATGATTTACAGAATTGGTATTCTGTTCTCATTTATATTTTTAGCAATTGTAATTCCTGCGCATCATCTAATTCAAGCCAGAGCGCAATTGACTGAATCTGAACTTATGCATCAACGCTATGTTGATGAAAAGAATATTGAAGTGCACGATCTTAATCTAAGGATTGAAGACATTTCGGCAAAGTATCAAAAAACCGAGTCCTTTAGAAAAGAAGTAAACTGTCTCGCTGAGAATGTTTATTATGAGGCAGGAACTCAGGGTAAGGACGGTATGTTAGCAGTGGCTCAGGTCACGCTAAACAGAAAGAAAGCTGGATTCGCTCCAAGTATTTGTGGAGTTGTACATCAAGGATGTCAGTTCTCATGGGTTTGCGAACCTTATAAGCAACCAATTCCTGCATTGTTTAATCGAGCTTATGATATTGCAAAGAAAAGCTTTTTAAATGGTGTAGCAATGGCTAAACTCAATAATGCTTTGTACTTTCATGGTGACTATATTAATCCTGATTGGAGCAGTAAGAAGTTTATTACTCAAATCGGGCAGCATAAATTTTATGGGGAAAAGTAATGGCGACTAAAGACGAAAAGAATAATTTTTCAATTGAGATAGAGAAAATTGTAAAATCTAAGAAACTATCATATCTTGAAGCCATTACAGAATATTGCTCTGAGACTGGTTTAGAAATTGAAATGGCGGCAACACTTTTAAATGATGTGTTAAAGTCTAAAATTAAATTAGAAGCTGAAGAGCTTCGTTATCTCCCAAAAACATCAAAACTCCCTATATGAATGGACATGATGCTTTTCAAATTTACAATGCAGTAAGATTACATTTTACCACTGATAAATTTGATTACTTTACTTACAACGGCAAGACTAGAATAACCGCAGAATCTTTTAATGCGAGGAAAGACAAATACACTTTCCATAAAGTCGCCAGAGTAATTAAAGAAGATGATATGCCGTATTTCTTTGCCGTCAACTTTATGAAAGGTGATGGTAAGTCTTGGATTTCAAGCATGCTCCAAGAAGATGCCAGCAAGAACTTTAAAGAGTGGCAGCATTGGCAAGAGAATCGTTTAATTAATTTAGAAAAAGATCTAAAGAAATTAAAAGGTAAGTTCGAGAAATTAATCATTTGTAAAAATGGTCAGTTTCCCGAACTATTAAATTTTGTGTTTCAAGACGAAATAGCGTATGATAGTCTAGTAATCCTAGACCATTATATTAAACTAATGGATGCTTGGAATACGAAAATCGAGGACGACTTTATATGGACTGAATTTTACAAGAAGTTCAATAAGTATAAACCGTTCTTTTTACATTATGCACCATTGAGTGATCCTTTCTTTAAAAAAGCCATCAAAGATGGTTTGACTTTACAGAAATGAACCTATATAATGATATATGATGGATAATGTGGATAATCCGATAATACTAAACATACTACGCATACGAGGTAATACAAATGGTAGATTTTAAATCACTTAAAGCTAAGTCTTCTACAGACAAATTGACCAAAGCTCTTGAGAGCATGTCTAAAGGTCAAAGCGGCGGCAATTCTAAAGACGATCGTTTATGGTCACCAGAAGTTGATAAAGCTGGCAACGGCTATGCTGTAATCCGCTTTCTAGATTCACCACAAGTTGACGGTGAGGATGGAATGCCATGGGTTCAGGTATTCAATCATGGATTTCAAGGTCCAGGCGGTTGGTTAATTGAGAATTGCTTAACTTCAATCAATCAAAAATGTCCAGTTTGTGAGCACAACAGTTCTTTATGGAACAGTGGTGTTGAAGCAAACAAAGAAACTGCTCGCAAACAAAAGCGCAAACTTTCTTATATCGCCAACATTTTAGTTGTTAAAGATGCTGCTCATCCAGAAAACGAAGGAAAAGTTTTCCTATTCAAGTTCGGTAAGAAAATCTTTGATAAGATCAAAGAGAAACTAGAGCCACAATTTGAAGATGAGAAGTCAGTAAATCCTTTCAACTTTTGGCAAGGTGCAAACTTCAAGTTGAAGATTCGTAACGTTGAAGGCTATCGTAACTACGACAAGTCTGAGTTCGATGTTATATCAGCTGTCGATGAAGATGATGATAAGATTGAGAAGATCTGGAAGTCTGAGTATTCTCTAAAGGGATTCTTGAATCCTAAAGATTTCAAATCTTATGATGAACTTAAGACTAAGTTGGATCGAGTATTGAATCTTGCTGGAGCATCTAAGCCAAGACATGTAAATGTTGAGGAAGCTGGTGAGGAAGCAATCGTTGAACCAAGTCTTGAAGAAGACGATGACAACTTGAGCTACTTTAACAAATTAGCCTCAGAATAATTGACCAACTCATGTTGGATTCAATTGGGGGAGACTTTCGTCTCCCCTTTTTTTTATTGATCAAGCAAACTTAGTTTATTGTGCACTAAGTCAGTTTGACCCATTACTGTCGCAAGATATGAATAATCTTTTTGATATGCAAATGGTTCAGGAAGTGCTGGAGATTGCGGCTTATTTGAAGCACCAGCTTTTGCTCCTTGAGCCGCTGCAGCTGTTACTGCCGCAGCCATTTTCCCAGCAAAATTGACATTATATTTTTCAGCAATATCGTAAAGTGCGCGATCGTATTCTAATCTATCTCCTTGTTTGCTGAAATCATAATTTTTATTTCTTTCCATTTCTTGTTCTTCAGCTAAAGCTGCAGGGTTTTCATTTATACCCTTATAGATCTGTTTGCGTTGTTCATCAGTTAGACTTTTTGGTCTTACATCTATAGGTGGTGGCGCAGTTTCTTTTCTTTTTTGCAAATCTTTAGAGAATGACGTATCAGAGACAGTGCCTTCTTTAAATCCTTCCCATTTTTGTTGAATTTTTAATAAACTGTCTAACTCTTTTGGTGATAAATCGCTAATTCTTTTTGAGCTATCAACACCAAGTTCATTAATGATACCACCCACATATCCAGCTGAAGCTCCACTAGTCGTACTTCCTGTTGACCACTTTCTCAATGCATCTCCAACTGAAAGATTATTATACTCGCCACCAGTTAATAATTCTTTATGTGCTTTTCTACCTGTTTCCATGTCAGGAAATACAGCAAGTTTAACCCCACCATCTCCGATGACATATCCAACTGCACCTTGTTTGATTGCAAAATCGCCATAAACAATATTTCCTGGATTATTGTTTCTCCAAGAAGCAGTTCCTCCAGTTCTAGTTTCATTGCCAATAGTAGTTGTGCCACCACTTCCACTTGGAGTTGTTGCAATTCTTTCCGCACTTTTGTTTTTGCTGCCTGGACCGTCGACATCTGTTTTAGGTGGTTCTACGCTTGGAGTTGCTGGTGCTCTAGAATCAACTGCACTTTTATGGTCAGCTTGGTATCTAGACTGAGCTCTTTGTTTAGCCCAGCTTATGAAAGAGTTTATATCTGGTGGATCAGTCGGAAATTCTTTTTTCCAAACATCATAGTAGTACATATACCATGTTCTTAATTTTTCTCTATATTCACTTGTGACATCTTGTTGAGAATCAATCCACGCATCTAACTCATTTTTTAACATTTCCCAATTCTTGTTGATGTTTTTTCTTAGATCTTCGCCTCTACCAAGATATTCTTTAGTTTGTTTTTCAATATCAGCTTCAACCTCTACAGCATCAGTTTCTCCAACTCCATATTCTGCACCAGGATCAAACATGATGTCAGTTCTTTTCTTTTGTCTAACTAATTCTTCTACTTTTTTCTTATCGCCTAATGCGGAAGCTTTAAGTATTTGTTGTTCAAGATCACCTGATTTATTTGCTTGATATGCTGCACCACCAACTGCTACAGCTGCAGTTCCAACAACTAAAGCGCCAACAGGATTCTCGACAGCAAGTGCTCCTAACCATCTAAGCCCCTTAGCTCCAGCTTGAACTAAAGAAGACCCTATGTCAGCAAGTGCCCTCATTATTGTACCAAAATTTAAAGTTAATATTCCTGTGATTATCCCTAGTGCACTTTTAAATGTGCTTCCTAAAAGATTAGAAAAAATATCAAATATACTTTCTTTTTTATCTTTACTCAATTTCTCTAAAATACTGTCTAGCTTTTTATTTAAATCTTCTAAAGCATATTTCTTTTCAGCTTCTTTTGCTTCTTTTGTTTGGTTGTCTTGTTCTTCACTTTTATTCTTTATAAACTTTACGTCTTTCGCAAGATCTACTAATTTATTTGAATTTTCTTCTTGTATTTTTTTAATTTGTGATAGAACTCCTGACGGTGACATTCTTTCACCAGTCATTTCTTGATTGTCTTTCTCTACTGTTACTCTAGGATTAATTAGCTTGTATTTTTCTTGCTGTACGTCTTTACTTTTAGAAACTCTTTCAGAATTAATATTTTTAATTATTTCTTTAATGTCTTTTCCGATTTCGTTAGAATTCTTTTCAATAGTCGATATTCCACTTGTATTCTTTTTAAGATCATTTCTGATTTCTTTTAATCCACCTTCAACCATTTTATTAAATGATGAGAATTTACCATCAGGAGTTCTGTAGGTTTCTTTTTTATCTTCTTTTTTGTTTTCTTTTTTTGGAGCTTCTTCTTTACTTTTTGCAGACGTTTTTCTGGTGTATGTGACTCTTTCGCCAACCAACGACTTCATAATATTGTTTCTAATCTGTTCAGCAATTTCTTTGGCGTCTTTGACGTCAATATTCGGGTCTTGTTGTCTAATTGTAGAAACAAGAGATTTGATAGAAAAACCTGTAGCCGTAGCCATTTACTTACCTTCTAGTCTTTATCTGCATTTCTCTCAGTTTTGCCGCTTCTTGTTCTTCTTTAATTTTATTGGATAACATTCCAATATAAATGTCTTTTTCCCAAGGAATCATATCATCGAAAATTCTAAAATCAATTTTATGGTGATAAAGGAGAGAGAAATTTAAACTGTAATAGTCCTTTAACCCATCATTACCAAAGCTTAGATAAAAAAATCGTTGAGACCCTCCAGCACAAAGTTGTGCTTAAATCCGCATTTTGGACATTCTTTATCTAATTCTTTTCTAACTATCGGTATATTATTGAAATATTTAGTTATAAGCTCATATTTTTCAGGAGGAAGCTGCACTATAAACTCTATCAATTCCTCCAATGTAGCATCTTTAGCGTAGTACACATTTTCTTTTTCAAAAATAAAATCAATACACATTGCTATAGATTTGAATTCTGAGTTTTCAACAGTAGGGTCGACATTTGCAATACTTTCTACTATCTCGAATGTTGGCAACTTCATTTGTATTCCGATGTCATCAGAGATCATAATTCTATTGTTATAATCCTGATTTGCCACTGGAACTTCTAGTAGGTTAATTGAGGATTCAATAACCATTCCGCATTCTTTTTTCTCTTCTCCATCACCAACCAAATTCTTACATTTAAAAAAGACATCTAGATTTTCTCCCATTGATCTGGCTCTGAAATTCAGAAATAGAATTTCAATATCGACCGATGGTAGAGCATCAACGTCAATTGACTGATCTAGCAAACAATTTTTAATTATTGTTTTTGTAATTTTAATTGATTCTTTTGGATCTCTTTCTTCTACAATCTGCAGCATCAATTTTTGTTCTTTAACCAGAAATGGTCTAAACATCACTGGTTCTTTTATAGAAAGCAATTTTGCCTGATATATCGGAGTTTCAATTTTTGGCAATTTCATATAGTCACCTTATTTTATTTAATTGTCGGAGGAGGAGAAAAGTTTAGGGTAGATGGGTTGATAGCTGGAATTGATACAGAAGGAGAAACAGAACCATTTAAGCCAGCATTAGGATTAGATGATTTTCCTTCAGGAATATTAATTCCAGATCCAACTGGCAAATTCGGATTAGCATCAGTGAATCCAGTTCTCCATTTCGTATAAGCAAAAGTTACTTGGAGTTCATGTATTCTGTCTTCTTGCCAGTTTAATCCCATAGCATTTATTGAGATTGGAAATGCATCAAAAAGTTTAATTATGTAATTTGGTTGTCCAGAGTTCGTATAAGCAGTTATTGAAATATCTGTCATAGAAACAGGCTGATTGTTTTTGTCTCTTGGATAATTTAAAAGACCGCTTTGAAAATCAAGCATATAACTAAGCCAATATTCAAAATAATTCTTTTCAATCATATCACCGAAACAATAGAATGTTAGAGTGATTGGATCAAATGTTGGAAAATGTGCAACTCTTTGTGTGAATGCATTATGTCTAAATTCAATAGGATGTAGATTTACACCTGGTAATTCGGCAGTATGACATGCGAACTGTAGAGATGGTGATGTTAGCCCAACTCCAGCATAATTTTTTATACATGGAGGATTAGGTATATTGACTAAGAATTTACATGATTTTGAAAATTCTGATCTATTGTCTAGTTCGCTAAACAGTCTAGCTATGTTTGATATATTTTGGTTTGTTTGACTAGATGGAGCTTGGAAATTTGCTGATGTGTTTTGATTGTTTCCTAGAATTGCCCCCAATAATGATTGTGCTGCTCCAGCCAAAACAGGATTTCTTATATTTCTCGTAACCGAACTTTCTATGCTTCCTGTAATGTTATTGATATTTTGTTGAATAATTGTATCAGGATTAGTGATACCAACAGGATTTAAATTAATAGCCATTAGAATTGCCTTAGAGATTGACGTTGGACTTTAGTTGCTGTGGCTCCAATAAATTGTTCTGCTGGTAGGAAAATTGCAATTTCCCAATCGTCAGGTGCAACCTCAACAACTTTAGAATCTAAATGAGAATACAGATATCTTTTTAGACATGGAGCAAATTCTTTATATCTTCTTGTACCGCTTAAGATATTATAACTGATTCTCATTCTTGTTGTTTCATCAAAATTCTTATTGTTTAAAAGACCATAAAGTTTGTCTAATAAAGCTAAACGATGTTTTGATGAAATGTAATGTAAATTTAAACCAAGAAACCCATCACTGTAATTTTCAATTGGAATCACCAATGGGAAACGATCATAGTATGGAAGTACATCTTTTAATTTTGGATCATAGGAATAGAAATACATCTTTCCTACAATAATTCTTTTTGCGAATATGTTATCGGTTGCAGATAGAATACTTCTTCTGCTGGTTTGAAGAGTTCTTACGTTTCTTCTGAGCCAGTCTCGAGCTTTTTTGGTTCTGACTTGGATGTTCTCCTTCGCCAGATTATCCCTTACTTTTTCTATTAGACTTGCCATCAGGTATTTTTAACTCTCTTTCTGTAATAATTTCAAAATGCCAACCGCGATCAGCGCAAAACTCTCTGGCGGCTTTAAACTTGGCTTCATTCACTCCCCAAGTCGCGACCTCATTAATGAAGCTTCTGGTCACCTTTTTTGGCTTCACAGGCGGCTTGGTTTGTTTCTCGGGTTTAATCTCAATCACAAACCTTTTGATACTTCCGTCTTTACCTTTTATCTTAGCTACAAAATCGGGAAAGTATCTATGATATTTATTGTCTAGAGGGGAGATATATGGAATGATCAGTTCTTCGTTTGACCATTCAACAACGTTTTCGTTATCGTCAAACCATTCCATAACCTTTCTTTCCCAGAGACTTCTGTACCAAATATTGGAGACGTCTCCATAATACTTTTTCTGGTTTCTGGGATGAAAACGACCTGAGTATGCCATATAAATAGTCCAATAACACTAAAGCTTATTTATAGCTACAGGTATCATAATGGGATTATTCTCAGGTATTTCACTAAGTTCAATTGTTTCGCAGGGAGTCCAAGAGGGATTACAGGCTAGTTCTGTCGCTCCAAGTTATCTTAGCGGTGTGTCTCAAATAGGCACGGCTACTGTTAAACAATCAGTTGTTTCCTCGATCAATCCTTTGAATACTGGAGCCACACAATTATCAAATTTAAACGATCCGACAAAATCATATAATGTTCTTCGTTACCCACTAGAAGTTCTAGGAAATAGTTTAGAAAATCCACCGCATGCTGTGATGTTTTATGTTAATCAACCTATTACCTCACATTATGAACCTGCCAACAATGGAGCAGTTTCTAATGCCACCAAGAATGCTGCGTTTGTTTCTAAATCTTTAAACACGACAGGTAGTGCGTTGAGTGGAGTTAATGTAGACACAAGCAGTTTGACTGGTGCTGCAACTTCAATAGCGAGTAGCGCCGCAGATGTTGCTCAGCATATAGTCGCAGCAACATCTGCATCAAAATTACAACCATCAACTGTAAGAATTAAACAGGCAATTGCTCTTTATATGCCAGATACGGTAGTTGCAGGATTTCAACATAATTGGGACACTGTAAGTTTAACTAATCAATTGGGATCAATAGGAACAGCAGCTTTCGCTATTGCTGGTATAAGCGATTTGTTAAATGGTGGTAGTTTGTCAGATTTTGCAAAAACAAGCAACTGGAGACAAGTTCCAGAAGCTATAGCCAATAGTCTAAGCACACCACAAGAACTTGAGGCAGCAGGTGCAGTTTTAAATAGATTAACAGGAAGTTCAGATTGGGGTGCAATTGTAGCAGGTTCAAAAGGCTATGCGGTTAACCCTCAAATTGAAATGCTCTATCGTGGAACCGCTAACAGACAATTTATTTTTGAATTTAAATTCCAACCAAGAAGTTCAGCTGAGGCTCTTCAAATTAATGGAATTATAAAAGCATTCAAACAATATGCTGCTCCTACATTGATTACTGGAGATCAGAGTTTCGGTGGAAGATATTTTATTCCTCCATGTCAATTTGATATTGAATTCTTATTCTCGAATTCTCCAAATGCCAATTTGCCAAAAATATCAACTTGCGTTTTAGAAGACATACAAGTCAATTATTCTGAATCTGGTCAATTTGCAACATACTCTGACGGTATGCCTGTAAGCATTGGAATGCAGTTGAGATTCAAAGAAGTGGATATTATTTACAGTCAATTGATAGATCAAATGGGATACTAATGCAATACTTTTCAAATTTCCCCACAACACTATACACATTTGATCCAAATTTAAAAAACGTATTTAACGTTACAAACATATTCACACGTGTTAAATTTCTAGATAGCATTTTAAACAACATAAATGTGTATTATGCATACACTATGCAAAATCATGACACCTTTGAGAGTATCGCATACAAATATTATGGCGACGCCAACAGATATTGGATTATTTTGTTTGCTAATTTAATTCTTGATCCGCAATATCAAGCCCCACTAAATGATATTTCTTTTCAGAACTATATTGTAAACAAGTATGGCAGTTTAAGTAATTCTCAAGGCACACTAGAACATTATGAGAAAGTTAAAAAAGTTCTTTCTGTTCCATACGGGCAAATGCAACAGTCTACAGTAACAACTTCTAAAACATATTATGCAAACACAATATACTCTATAACTGATGAAGTTTCTGGAGAGATAATAACGAATTTGCCAACTTTAGCGCATCCAACTCTACAATTAACTTCACCGCCTTCTGTGACCGTTGGTAATACAGCAGTTTCTACCACAATAACTTTTAATGCTGTTTCAGCTTATGATTCTGAAGTTATGGTGAATAATTCAAGAAGAAATATACAACTTCCTAAAAAAGAATACGCAACTCAAATTGAGGATGAGCTTGTTAATTTATTGAGAAAATAATTCATGTCAACTCAAACAGTTCCAACAGATCAAATTAATGGCGTAACACAAACCAGTGACTATACTTTATCGGTATCATTAGCCACTGGTTCAGGACAGCTGCAAGATATAACTCCTCTAATAATGAAGTTTAATTTGTACGAAAGTTTATTTTCTCCATGTATGACTGGGGAAATGGAATTTGGTGACGGTTTGGATATAATTACAAATTTTTCTCTAAACGGAAACGAGTGGGTTTATGTAAAATTAGACAAACCATCTTTAAATAAACCAATTCAAAAAGCATTTAGAATATACAAAATTTCTAATCGCCAAACATCAACACAATCTATACAGAATTATATTATCCATTTTTGTTCTGAAGAATTAATTCTTTCTTCTCAAACATATGTTAGAAAATCATATAATGGAAGTGTTGATTCTATGATTAAGAATATATTAAATGATTATTTAAACGCATCGAGCAAAATAAACAATAACAATTTTATAAAACCTTTAGGAAATTACAGTTTTGTTATTTCTAGAATGAGACCGTTTGAGGCTATAAATTGGTTAGCAACAAGATCTTTTGGCAGCAATGAAAACTTATACTTTTTTTATGAAACTGCAGATGGATTCAATTTCTCTTCTTTTGAAAATTTAATTAATACCGAAACATATACATCATATTTTTGGGGTCCAAATATTAAACATGATCCATCTACAAACTACCAAACAATTTTATATTTTAAAATAGATAACGATTTTGATATTCTTATGGGAAATAAGATGGGTCAATTTTCTTCCTCTCTTTACAATTTAGATATAGTTAAAAGAACTTATTCTAAGACAACTTGGAATGGAAATTCTTATGACGAAAGCAGATTGTTAAACACTTATTTGCCAACAGATCAAACTAAAAACAGAATTGGTAAAAGCCTTTTTGATAATCCTGACGCAGTAGCCAAATATATGATCACTAGCGATGCGGATTCAACTACTAATCCTATTCTGCCTCAAAATTGGCTGCTTCAAAATTATGTAAAGAGCGCTCAGTTGAGAGGGTTGAAATTCACAATAGTAATTCCAAGTGATTTTCAAATAAGAGCAGGAAGAATTGTTACTCTGAATATGCCAGCTGGTGTACCTCAAGATGCAAATTCTTCCGAAAGAAGAGATCTATATAGAACAGGATCATATCTGGTAACTGCAGTTCGCCATGGTATTACTGATCAAATTTCTTCTACTACTTTAGAATTGTTATCGGATTCTTTCAATCAACCGTTACCAAATCCTGTTGACAATTCAGCACCTCTACAACAATTGAAGGGATTATAATGTCTGAACAAGAAAAATATTTTGCTGGGCTAGACCCATTTATATGGTGGATTGGTGTTGTAGAAAGCCGTCAAGATCCTCTTGCGCTTGGTCGTTGCCAAGTTAGATTTTTTGGATACAGTAACGATTCTTTGACTGATATTCCAACATCAATGTTACCATGGGCACACCCAGCGCATTCTTTAAACGATGGAACTTTTGCGACACCAAAAGAAAGCGATGTTGTCTTTGGCTTTTTTGCTGATTCTTACAGCAGACAGCAACCAATTATGTTGGGAGTTATTCCTGGATATTATACTAATCCGAATAACAAAGGCGCTGGATATAATGATGTTAGAGATGATAAAACAGTATCCTCAGCACCAAGACCAGTAAAGTCTAGACAATATAATACTGATGGAACTGGAATTAAAATATCAGAAAATACAAACACATCAACATTAAGATATCCAAGGGATTATCAAGTAAAGAATGCTTCTATTACTTCTTTGGCAACAAACCAAGCTGGTAAGATTCCAAATAATTCTGAGACTGTTAATGTTATGATTGACAGAGCAAAGAACTTAGATACAAATGTTCCGACTGCCGCTGGAATTTCTTGGAATGAACCTGCTTCTCCATATCAGCCGAAATATCCATACAATCAAGTTAAAGAAACAGAGTCTGGGCATGTATTTGAAATGGATGATACTTTTGGGCATGAGCGTGTTTCTTTGATGCATAGAACTGGAACTTTTATGGAAATGTATCCAGATGGTTCTAAGGTTCAAAAAGTAACCAACGCCAACTACGAAATTGTAATGGGTAGTGATTTTGTTCATATTATGGGATTATCCAATAAGACTGTAAACGGCGACCTGAACGTTTTAATTGGCGGTCAATGTAACGTACAAATTTCTGGAACCACAACTATAACTGTGGCGAATGGCGATATTAATATGACTGCACCTCAAGGTAATGTAACCATAGCTGCAGGACAAACTCTAAGTCTACATGGTAATCAAATAGACATATCAGCTTCAACAAGTATTAATAAGTCGGCTGGTTCCACAGTCGGCGTTAATGCTCCAGGTGGAATGCATATGATAAATGGAGACATTACAACAGGAAATAATTTAAGTAGCGATAATGGCTTTAGCGGTACACTTACTTCCGTCACAGGAGCGCAATATCATTTCGTTAATGGAATTTGCGTCAATAAGAGCACATAAGGAATTTATAAATGAGCGAGAATAACGGTTTACTTCCAGTAAACATTAAACATTTAAACGACATAGCCACTGGCTTAGATAATATGGCAACCTCGAGTTGTGATACAATTCAAGCTGCCATCAATCGTCAGTTAAAAGGTGTGGAAGATCTTATTGCTGATATGGTTAGAGAGATTAAATCTTTATCTCAATGGGCAGATTTAATAGATTTTAACCCATTCTCATTTATTAAAAAGTTCATTAAAAAAGTTATCGGTCCACAGTTAGACGCAGCTATCAAATATGCTGTCCAATTAGCTTTACTTTTAGCGGCAGTTATAAAAATTGCTCAAGCTGTTCAAAGATTGGCTGTAAAAATAATCGGCTGTACAGTTTCAGCTTTTAGCCGTTTGACAGCTGTTGTTGGTAAACTTACTTCGGCGCTAAAAGCTGCACTGGCAAATGTTCTTAATATAAGAAATAAATTTAAGGCTGCAGTTGCTGCAGAAGTGAACGGTATCATAACTTTTGTAAACCAGGCTAAGGCAAATGCGGTTGCAGAAATCAATGCTGTGCAATCTCCAAACTTTGGAGACGGAAAGGGATCTACAGTCAACTTTAAACCTGCTATTGTTCCTTCTTCTTCTGGCACTCAAGCGGTTGGACCAAGTTAAATAAATAATAAAAATGGCAAAATCAAATACAATAACTACAACATATAGTGATTTTAATGTTAATTTTAACGTTAATCCGATCACTGGGGATCTATTAAAAGTTACTGGAACGAATAGTGTCGTCCAGTCGCTTATGAATTTGGTGCAGATTAATTATTTTGAAAAGCCATTCCACCCTGAAATTGGTTCAAATATTAGAGGATTGCTTTTTGAACAAATGGATCCTTTGACATCAAACGCTTTATCTAAAGAAATAAAAGTTCTTGTTGAAAATTTTGAGCCTAGAGTTAGTATTAATAATGTGATCGTGCAAGCTGATTATGATACTAACGGATATAATATTGAAATCGATTTTGAGATTTTATCAGTGAATAATACATTTACAATATCAACATTTCTGCAAAGGCTGAGTTAATGGCTAACAATACTTCACAAATTCAATTAACCTCTTTAGATTTTGACACTATAAAGCAAAATCTGGTTACATATTTACAGAGTCAATCTCAATTTGCAGATTATAATTTCCAAGGTTCGGCTTTTAATGTTCTTTTAGACATTCTTTCATACAATACATTCTATAATGCATTTTATATGAATATGATTGCCAATGAGATGTTTTTAGATACAGCCGTCTTAAGATCCTCAGTTGTTTCTCAAGCTAAAGCTTTAGGATATACTTCTAGATCTTCTATTGCTGCACAAGCAATTTTAAATGTCACTGTCACAAAAGCTCCTGGTGATACAACAACCTCTTTATACATTCCAAGATTCACACCGTTTGTTGCTGCAAGTTTAGGTGGAGCAACATACACTTTCTACACAGTAGATGATACTGAAAATGTTGCGAACACTGGATCAAATTTCATATTTAACAGCACTGTTGTTAAAGAAGGTGTTCCAGTAATCAAATCTTTCAATTATAGTGTAGCAGAAAACCCATCTCAATATTTTGATTTGGTTGATCAGAATATTGATATTTCAACTCTACAGGTTATCGTACAAGCATCAACAACTAATCCTTCATATAATGTGTTCACTTTGGCTGAAGACGCGACAACTGTTACTGCGAACAGCAATGTGTATTTTGTTGAGGAAGGTTCAAATTTAAATTACTTAATTTATTTTGGAGATGGAGTAATAAGTTCAAGTCTAGTTGACGGAAATATCGTAACCGTTTCTTACTTGGTGACGAACGCTGATAACGCAAACGATTTACAATCATTCTCAATGCAGGCAACTCTATTAGATGGTTCGACATCATCAGTTGTCACTGCGACGCCTTCTTTTGGTGGAGAACCGATAGAAAGTGTTGCAAATATAAAATTCAATGCTCCTAAATCTTTTATTGCTCAAAACAGAATTGTCACTAAGAATGACTATATTACGATTATCAATAAAAATTACCCTTATTTTGATTCAGTTACCGTTTGGGGTGGTGAGGAAGAAGTTCCACCAGTTTATGGTCAAGTGTTTATTTCAGCTAAACCAAAAAATGGATATGTCACAACTACATCTCAAGTAGACTATCTAATCAATGATATTATCAGACCATTTAGTGTTTTAACAGTTACTCCAAATTTTGTAAATCCAGATTACGACTTTTTAAACTTTAATCTGACTGTAAATTATGATCCTTCTCAAACAACACAGTCACAACAAAATCTTATTTCTTCAATCGTCAATACTGTTTACAATTTCGCAAATACAAATTTAAACACATTTAATTCATCATTCCAGTATTCAAAATTCCTAGCTGCAATTGACGGAACAAACCAAGCAATCCAGTCATCAACAGGAACAATTTATATTGAGAAACGATTCTCTCCAAGTATATTAGAATCTGAAACATATACTATTAAATTTGGAACTTCTCTACATCATGGAATTTCTAACGACAGATTATACTCAACAGGCTTTATTCAATTAGATTCAAGCGGTAACGAACAAGAATGTTACATTGAAGAAACTCCATTTGATTTCGGAAGTATTGAAAGTGTAACAATTAACTCCCCAGGTTATGCATACACAACAGCACCAACTATCACGATTGAAGGTGATGGTCTAGGTGCAAACGCATATCCTATTATTGTTAATGGTCAAATTAATTCTGTCGTAGTTGATGTTGCAGGTAACAACTATACGACAGCAGCAATCACATTATCTGGCGGTGGCGGCACAGGCGCATCATTAACTCCTAACTTAACTGGAGGAACTGGTGTGCTAAGAACATACTACTTTGACACCAATAATGTTAAACATATTTTAAACCCAACAGCAGGAACAATTGATTACATTAATGGTATAGTTACGTTGAATAATTTTTATCCATTAAGTGTTATTGGAACTGATGGGGTTCTTTCTATATTTGCGCAACCAGATAATTATAGTTTCTCATCTAAAAATCAAATTATTTTAACATTAGATCAAACAAGCTTAACTGCAGTGTCAGTAATCTTAAACGCAGTATCATCATAATATGGCAAATACAACATTAACAACATCAGGATTATTGGAATCTCAATTTCCAGAATTCATTGTAGCCAATAATCCAAATTTTGTTGCCTTTGTTAAGGCATATTATCAGTGGCTGGAAGATTCAAATACTGGTGCTGTTCTTTATCAAACTAAAAACCTATTGAGTTATAAAGACGTAGACGAAACTACAGATCAATTCATTCAATATTTTATTAACGATTTTCTACCATACTTCCCTCAAGAAATCGCAGCTGATGAACGTAAACTAATTAAAGCTGCTAGAGAATTTTATGTAACCAAAGGTAGCGAGAATTCTTTAAAGTTTCTTTTTAGAGTTCTTTATAATGAAGATGCAGAAGTTTTCTATCCAAAGAATAACATATTAAAAGCCTCAGATGGTAAGTGGCAGATTCCACAATCAGTTAAATGTATCTTAGGAACTGGTGGATATCCAAGTGTTAATGTTGGTCCAAATTTCGACCCAAACAATCTTGTTCAAAGACAGGGTATTGGCTCTGTTTCTAACTCAACTTGTACTATTGAGTCTGCATATTTGACTGTTGATCCAGAATTCGGATTTGAAGTTGTTGAGATTTATCTATCAAATATTAGCGCACCGTTTGTCGCTGAAGAAAACCTGATTGTAAATGGCACATACGCTAACACTGAACAATTCTCATTCCAACAAAAGATTATTGGTTCTCTTTCAAATATCGTAATTAATCCAAATTATCAAGGTCTTAACTATAATGGACCAACTTATAATTTTGATGGAACTATTAACTATCCTGGAGATCCAGTTGTTATCTTTGGTGGTTTAGCAAACACTCCGCAAGCAACTAAAGCTGTTGCCTATGTCAACAATGTCAGCGTTGGATCAATCTATTCTGTCGGTACGGAAAGTGGTGGTTGGGGATATAGAACATTCCCTAACACTGTCGTTACTGTTGTTTCAGATACAGGTATTGGAGCAAATGTTGTTGTTCAATCAGTAGATTATATTAACGTTGCCGCAAACTCAATTATTGTTAATACAGATGCAATTGAATTTATTGCTAATTCAACAATTGAGTTCTACGCTAACACATATACAATCAATGGAATCTCAACTTCTGGCACAACAACTCAAACTGTAAATTTAAATACAGCAACTTTCCAAGCAAATACGACCATTGATAATTTCTATAGAAACTACTATCTTCAAGTTGTTTCTGGAACAGGACACTCAGCTTCTCCAAATATTGCAATTATTGAACAATATTTCTCATCAAATCAACTTGCTGTGTTGGGCGCACCATATTTGGGTGCAACTTTAGACTCTACAAGTAATGTTGTTCTATATGCAGATCAATATTATGGATTTGCTAATAACCAAATCTTCATTAATGGATGCACTGGTGCAGGTAACAGCTTAAGCACTGTAAATCTTCATAGCACAACATTCACACCAAGCGCAGTTAATGGTTACTATAACAACTCCTTAATTGAATTTGTGGCTGGAGCTGGAGCAGGTTCTGCAGGATTAATTACTGCATACAACGGTTCAACAGGTGTTGCTACATTTATACCACTTCCACAAACACCACCATTAAGTGTGGCTCCAAACGCAACTACAAATGCTGTTGTGTTTTACGAAAACGCTAATGTGTCCTTAAGTAAGTCGTTCACATCAACCAATCTCCAAGTTGGTAAGATCACATCGATGAATGTGATCAATGGTGGATTTGGCTTTAAATCTAAACCAACTATCTCATTAGATTCTCAATTTGAATCTGATTTCTCTGTTGTTTATGCTGGATATAACGATCCAACAAATATTTCAGAACACGCTAACACAGTACAATCTATCAGAGACATTGGCCAAATCGCAAATGTTCAAATTATTTCAGCAGGAATAGGATACGATACAACTAAAGATGTTATTGTAATCAATAACTCCCTTGGCCATGGTGCAACATTCAGCTTCACTACTCATGCTAATGGATCTATCGCAACAGTATCTGTAACAAATCCTGGCGAAGGATACACTTATCCAATCTCAACAACAACTCCAATTTATTTGGCTAACAGTGCAAATACTCAAAACGCTGCAAGTGGAACTGGTGCACAATTAGTTGCTTATGGTTTTGATGAAGGCGCGAACTTTGACGTTTCCGTAACCAACATCGGTCAAATTTATGACTTTAGAATCGTAAGTCGTGGATTCGATTATCAAACAACACCAAATGTTTCATTGGCGATTATTGACTTACCAGTTCAACAAAATAATTCTAATGTAATATTTAGATATTCAACTTTACATGAAGACGATTTCGTGTATCAGGGCGCTAATGCAAAGACTGCAACATTTACAGCATTTTTTGATAAATTTGGTTCTCAATATGCAGGATTATTGGCTAACTCCTCAATAAGACTCTACAACTATACTGGAACATTATTACCTAACGCGAATCTTGTATTCTCTAATGCTGCAATTAATGTTGCACCTGTTGTAAACAGCGGTTCTGTAGTTGCTAAGGTTTATGGTAATGGTAAAGCAAGAGCAAACGCAATCTTCTTAAACGGATTGATTCAATATCCAGGCTATTATTTAAATACCGATGGTCAATTGAGCGCAGACCAATATCTACAAGCCAATACAGAATACCATAACTTCTCTTATATTATTCAGGTTAAGGAAGCATTAACAGAATATAAAAATACACTGTTGAATATTCTACACCCAACTGGAACTCAAGTATTGTCTTATATGACAATTTCAGACAATGAATTTAACCAAATCGATTTAACTGCAAACTTATCAACATTTAATATTCTAAACGGAACAGTTACATCTAACTCATATTGGTCTAACGCAGTTCTAGTTGGAACAAGCACACACTTTGCTGCGAATGCTAAAGTTGGCGACTTTGTTGTTATCGGTTCAGGATTAGGAAACAGAGAACAAGTCAAGATTATTACAAATATTACTGACAATACTCATTTGACTATGGAAAGTAATACAATGTTCTTGGGTCCAGGATATCTAGAGACAATTAATTACAGTGCATCAAACTATACAATTTCACAGTTCAACACAACTGGAAATGCAAACACTGTAAACTTGAACACTGCCAACTTCATCGCCAACACAACAGTCGACAATTATTACAATAATGGCGTAATTCAAGTTACACATGGAAGCGGATATATCTGCAACACCATCAATTTAACTATTGGTGCAGGCAATACTGCAAACCACGTAAACCTAAACACAGCAACTTTTGCAGCCAACACCACAACTGGATACTACAACGGCTATTTCTTAAAGGTTGTGGGTGGAACAGGCGCATCAGCTTCTCCAAACACTGCAAACATTACAGCATATTATGGCGCAAACCAAATCGCTGTTCTAGATAGAAACCTAGGAGCAACTTTAGACGGAACAAGTAATGTTGTGATCTATGCTCCAAATACTGCAACAATCGTTGCTTACTATTCAGCAAATCAAATCGCAGTACTAAATACTCAATTGAAAGCTCCAATAGATTCAACAAGTAATGTGACATTGACTATACCATCTGTTTCAAATACATTTGTGGTCATGCCGCAAACAACAAATGTTTATGGTCAGATCTTAATTGGTGATGGAATCGCATTTGATCTTGGCGTCGCTAACACTAGATTTAATGCTAACGTAGTTTATGTAAGCACTAGTGGTAATGCTTTAACTGTAGATACACCAGCGAACTTGCTGACAACTAATGTTGCCAACCAGTCGTATTATATCTATCCGCAGTTTAATGGAACTTCATATACATTTATTAATAATCAATAATCAAGGTTAAACATGAACAGCCTACTTACTGTAAAACAAAAAGTTTTTTTAGCGACAGCTTTAGAAAATTCTTGGATTGTAACTAGCAACACTTATCTTGGTATTGGAGCAGTAGTTCCTTGGGCTAATGGTTCTATTCCAAGTGCAAACAATAGCACCGATTCCGACAACTTTGTTTTTGACAATTTAGTTGCTCTTAAAAAATTAACTGCTTCTGACTTCAGTTTTGTGATTCCTAGAGTTGATTGGGCTGCAAATAGTTACTATGTCGCTTACGATAATCAACTTGACATGTTCACGTATGACGACTATGATGCTGGCAATGGTACAATTACAATTACTTCGTCAAATAATACTATTGTTGGGAACAATACAACTTTCTTCTTAGATTTTGGTGTTGGTCAATATATCGCATATGCTAACTCTGCAACTCAAAGTTACGAAACAAAAGAAATTGTTGCGATCACTTCCAACACACAAATGATAGTGAACTCTGGACCAACATTCTCAGCAACAGCAATACAGGCATTTAATTATTCATCATCTTTCCCATATTTCTATAATCAATTTTACGTTAGAAATTCATACGACCAAGTTTTTAAATGTCTAGACAGTAACGCTGGAAAAGAAATAACAAATCCAAATAATACTGGACTGCCATCAACAGTAATGCCAATGATTAGTCTTGGTGGCGATCTTCCAACTAATCCATACGTTCAAACTTCAGATGGTTACAAATGGAAATATATGTACACCATTCCTGGAGGATTAAAACAAAAGTTCTTCACCACACAATGGATGCCAGTCGTCACTGATGCTTCTGTTTTAGACTCAGCGGTACATGGTCGTATTGATATTTTAAGAATTGTAAATGGTGGAACAGGATACAACTCTAACGTTGCAACCAGCAACGCTGCAATTATTACAGTAACTGGTGATGGAACTGGTGCTAATATTGTGGCTCAAGTTGATTCAACTGGTGCAATCGTTGGCTATCAAATTCTAAATGGTGGCCAGGGTTACACTTATGCAAATGTAACTGTAAATCAATCTACTCCAACTGGAAATACAGCCGTTCTTAGAGCGATTATTTCCCCAGAAGGTGGACATGGGTCCAACACCTCCTTGGAGCTTGGTGCAACCAATATTATGTTGTGTCCCGAGTTAATCTTCGACGAAGGTGGATTAATCCCAGTAGGCTCTGGATTGTCTCCAAACCCATTTCAATACTATCAAATTTCAATTATTCAAAATCCAGAAACCAGCGCAAATACATCTAACGCTGCTTCGGGTTCAATTTACAATGTAACAATTGGAATTTACACTGGTCCAGTTAAAGCTGGCTCTTTATTTCAAATGGGCGACACAGCTTATCAAGGTCTTGTTGGCAACCCAACATTTACTGGAACAATCGTAAACTGGGATAACGTAAATAATATTCTCTACCTAAATAATATCAGAGGAACATTTACTCCTTATTCTCAAATTCAGGGTAAGTTGGGTGGATCTGCAACGGCATTTAACGAAGTTCCTCCAGGTATTCAAAGTTATACTGGAGAAATTCTTTATGTGCAAAATAGATCTGCAGTTTCACGTTCAATTGATCAGACAGAGCAGATTAAGATAGTAATCGAATTATAAGGTAACAAGAAATGCTAGATTTTGACTTATCGCCATATTATGATGACTTTAATGCGACAAATGGTGCAAACCAAAATGGTTACATGCAAATTCTGTTTAAGCCAGGATATGCTGTCCAAGCTCGCGAATTAACACAAATCCAGTCAATTCTACAAAACCAAATTGGTGAATTTGCTAATAATATTTTTGTAAACGGTTCTATCGTTTCTGGTTCTGAATTAACATACGACAACAGCGTTACTTCTTTACAATTACAACCATATCAAGGTAATATTCCAATTACACTTGAAGACTTCAACGATAAATTGATTGTTAATTATAACTCTGGTCCACAAATCATCAGAGCAAAAGTTATTGCCGTCGATACAAGTCTTGCAAGCAACACTTCCGCTGGTGCACTTGCCGTTAAATATTTAACAGGTATTGAATTTGCCGATGGCGATGAAATTCAAACTGTTGTTACTGGTGCTGAAAGTTCAGATATTGGTACACTTTTAACTGCCAATTCATCTAGTGCAGCTTCTATTGTAAGCATTAATGGTGGCGTTTTCTTTGTTGATGGATATTTCGTAACGCTAGATCCACAAACAATTATTTTAGATTCTTTAAGCAATCTTCCAACTTGCATGGTTGGTTTGAATATTGAAGAAAATGTTGTTAATTATACATCAGACTCAGCGCTACTTGATCCTGCTCAAGGCTCATTTAACTATCAAGCTCCAGGTGCTGATCGTTATCAAATTAAATTAGTTCTAGCTCAAAGATCATTAGATTCTCCAGATACTTCTAAGTTCATCAGATTGATGACTATTGAAAATGGTGTTGTAACAAGTCAGCTTGGAAATCAATACATCAACAATCCAGTTCTTGCTCAAAGAACATATGATCAATCAGGCAACTTTACTGTAAAACCATTTATTGTTACAGCTGCTGATAATACCGCTGATTCTAATAATGCAACTTTCCTATTAGACATTGCTCCAGGCAGAGCATACGTTAAAGGATACGAGTTTGATACAACTGGTAAAATTTCTATTGTTGTTGATAAAGCTAGATCTACAAATACATCTAACAGTTATTTCTTAACTTTAGATTATGGTAACTATGTGACAACAACAAATGTCCACTCAGGTAATGCTGGATTCTTTAATTTGACACAATTCCCGAATGTTGATCTTCACATGATCACATCAGCTCAAATTAACACAGCAAACCAATGGGCATATTCTAATACAAAAATTGGTACAGCAAGAATCAGAGATATTGAATATGCTGGATCAAATTCTTTTTATGCATATTTGACAGATATCAAAACAAATCCGATTACTGCTAATGCTGGAAACGTTTCTTCTAATACACGTTATTTGAGTCTTCCTGCATACTTCTCAACTGTTGCTAATGCTTATATTGGCACAACAATTAGCATTGTTGCAGGTAACTCATCAGGTGACGTTAGAAACGTAGTCACCCATGATACTTCAAATGGCGCTCTTTATGTTGACGTTCCATTCAGTCAACTACCAAGCCCAAATACTCAATTTGTGTTAAATTACGGAACACAAAGTATTCAAACAATGGTGCAGACTCCAGCAACATATACTGCTGCTAATGTCTATGCAACTCAAAATGCAATCAATGGTGGCGTTTATCCTGTGTTGGATATTTCACCATTGGGTCAAACTTCTGTAACTCCAGGATCAACTATTCCAGGAAACACAATCGTCTATCAAAGCACTGGTTACAACACATTGTTGTTCCCATTACCAAACAGCTATGTTTCTCAAAATTCAATTAGCAAAGTTTCTTTCTATTCAAGAAAGACTTTACTTTCTCAAACATTCGCTTCTGGTAATTTAACAATTTCATCAGGTTCTGGTTTAAACACTGGTACTGAAGTTCTAACCTTTGGTGTCACAAACGGTTGGGTCAGCGACATTCTTGCAAACGAAGATGTGTTCGTTGTCGTTAAGAGCAACACAGGAAGCACATTAGCGAACGGTACTGTTATCGTCTTTAATAAGAACGGCGGTGCATGTACTTCAGGAAATGGTATTTACCAAACCTCACCAACAAGCATGACAATTAATGTCGCAAGCGGCGGCACATTTACTGGTGATATTATTTTCACAGTCCAAGAAGGTAATCCAACTGGTGCTGAAACTTATGCTCGTAGAACAAAGACATTAGTTCCAGCAAACGCATTCGTTCAGTTACAAACTTATGACATTCCATCAACTGCAACAGCTGTTCTTGGTGTCACTGGCGTCAGCGTAAATACTTCAACTGGATACATCTGGTTCAACGGCAGCTCACCAATTACAAGTTTAACTGCTGGTGTTCCACAAAGTCTATATGTTCCAGACATTGTAAATATTGTTAAAGTTTATGATTCTGGAAACTTATCATATGCTCCAAATACAGTAAATGCAATTGATTTGACATCAAGCTTTACATTCTCTACTGGACAAACAGATAACTATTATGACCACGGTTCAATAACATTGAAGCCTGGATATCCAGCACCACAAGGTCAAGTTCTTGTTGTAACTCAATTCTTTAATCACGATACAACAGCTGGATTCTTCAACGCCGATTCATACTCATCATCAATATATGCATCTGGCGCAATTCCAGTATACAACTCCGCTAAATTAGGACAAATTAATTTAAGAGATACTATCGACTTTAGACCAACAAGAACTATTGGTACATTGTCAAATGTAGCAACATTTACGCTTTCTCCGTTTATTACTCCTGATCCTGAATATCCAATGGAGTTAAACTATTCTTATTATCTTCCAAGAATAGACAAGTTGGCGCTATCATCAACACAAACATTTAAGTTGATTTCTGGAACACCATCATTGACTCCAGTTGCTCCACCTGATTCTGAAAATTCAATGACATTGTATAATATTAATGTACCAGCGTACACATATTACAGTTCTAATGTCGGATTGACATATGTCAACAACCAAAGATATACAATGGCTGACATTGGCAATTTAGATAGAAGAATAACTGCTATTGAACAATATGTTGTTCTGAGCCAATTACAACAAAGCGTTCTTCAACAATCTGTTGCATATCAAAATGGAAGCGCTGTCAAGAATGTTTATGGTGCTGTAACTGACTCATTTAATGATAACAGTATTCTTGATGTAAACAATCCAGATATTTCTGTATCATTTGTTTCAGGTAATTGTATTCCACTAATTACACAAACTCCAATTAAATTTGATTTTACTGGAAAAACTAATACTGGTGCATTCTTCCAAAACACTAATGATAAAACAACATCGTTAATTTTTACAGAATCTCCAATTATCACTCAAAATACTGCAACAACTTCTATAGAAGTTCAACCATATGCATTTGGTGAGTTCTTAGGACATATTGCATTGTCTCCGCAAATAGATTATTTCTATAGCCAGACATTAATTCCTGCAAATTATGATCAACCAAATAACCCACCACCAGTCACCAGCAACACTAAACCTATTGTTGGAACTGGAGTAATTCCTGGAAATCCTACAAGCAGAACAATTACCACAACATCAGTTGGCGGACAATTGAGAGAAGTTCAACTTGGATCAGTCTCTTCAGTTTATTTTAACGCTTCTATTGGCGGAGTAGCTACAGTTCAAACTTCTCCTCCAGGAACTTCTTCGGAAGATACAGATCCATCTACAGCAAAAGCTGACCCAAACACTAGATTAGCTTAACAACTTTAACGGAAAAGTAGAATGTCAATATTATTAAGCAGTACATTAAATGGATTCAGAGAAGGATCACCATCAGGTGGTCAAAATACTGTGCCAACAATTACACCAAGTCAAGTTGTGTTGACTAATACACCAATACCTTATATGAGAACCAATCAAGTTGAGTTTTTTGCTCAAAACTTGAGACCATATAAAGGTGCATACTTTTTCTTTGACAGCACTAACGTTAATCGTTTTGTTCAAAATGCTTCTACTTTAATTGTTGACACTGGAAACAATGCCACAGTCAATGATGTTGACGATATGATTTATTGTCCATCAACATATGGGTTCGCTACTGTTCTTGGAACATCTCCACCAAATCTATCAATTGCAAACAATGGTGGTCAAATCTTCTTAAATGAAAATTATGTTTCTATCTCATTAGGTGCTCTTTCTGGTAACACCATAACATCATCAACATTTAATTCTGGCGATGTGATTTACCAATATCCAACTGCTCAAACTGCATCGATAACCAGCTTGCGCACTAATGGAGTGTTGATCAATTCAAATACTTTTACTGGAATGGTAGAATATTTTGATTATGCAAATAATGTTCTTGTCCTATCACCAATTTATGGAACATTGAACGCTAACTCTTCAGGATTCTCAACAAATAGTAACACATGGTTGTATAATGCAAATACAACAACAGTTGTTGGAACAACTGGAATTTTACCACCAGGAACTGGTGGTTCTAAATTCTTGAATAATACTATTTTTGTAAACTTGACAAAATCAATAACATCTTTATCAAATTCTGTAAGCGGTTACAATCATGTTTCTGGAATTGTATCTACAGTTGCTAATGCGAATACTGTAATCGTTCAAGGTAATCCAGGATACGCAAACCAAAATACAATCTTTATTACATCAGGAACTGGATACGGTCAGAGCGCTAACGTTCTTTCTGTTATTGCTCAGACTGGAAACACAGTGTTGAATTTAGATGCTAACTTGAGTCCAACTCTTGACGGTACATCAACATATTCAACAGGATATCCATTACCATTTACTGATGAGAATGGTGTTCTTTGCGGAATTTATCAATTACCAGAAAATCCTGGAGTTTCATTCTTATCAGGAACTAGAGTATTCACAATCACTGATACTACGACTGTTAATGATCCTAACGCGACAATGTTGGCTCAAGCCAGCTATACCTCTTTTGGATATAATCAAACAATTAGCGTTAATGGAACTCCAACAAGTCCAGGTGGTGGTTCTCCATCAAGAATCAATACATTAGTTGTTGATACTTCATCTGCTCCTCTTGCGAATGGTCTTTACAACTATTCAAATGCACCAGCATCAAGTCCAACTATCGCGCCAATTGCTCAAATATTTACAACTCCTCCTCCTAAAAGTACAACACAAAATTATGGTATTTTTGCAACATCTGTTGACTTGTGGTTCAGCGCAAAACCTGTTGGATTGTCAAACCAATTCCCAGTAACATTACAAATTTGCACAGTTTCTAATGGTATACCAACATCAAATATAATTGCAACTTCTGTTGTTCAAAGTCAAAATGTTGCTATTTCTACTGTTCCTGATTCAAATACATCAAATGCGAATAATATAACTGTAACTAAGTTCTCTTTCCCAGATCCTGTATATTTGAATCCATCAACACAATATGCTATTGTTGTGTCAACTCCATCTCCAGACTATGAACTTTACGTTTCTCAAATTGGTGGAACTGATTTAACAAGCGGAAATAATGCTGCTAGAGTTTCATCAACAGGGTTTGTTGGTGGATTCTTTAACAGTCAAAACTCGTCAGCGTTTAATCCTGTACCTAATCAGAATTTAATGTTTGTGTTGAATAAAGCACAATTTAGTCAAGCTCCTGTTACATTAGATTACACTATTCAGCCAACAACTACTCCTGTGCTTGTTGACTCTATTACAACACAATCTATTGATTTCACTCTACCGTCAACATACATTACATATGCCATTGAATCTACATTATTCAATAGCACATCTAATACATTCTACTTGGATCCAACATATACTGAAGTTACTCCAGGAATTCCATTCAACTTCGCTAAGTCATATTATCTAAATGCTGGAACTGGCAAGAGAAGATACATTCTTCCTGGAAACAACGCATCTCTACAAATGCAAGTTGACATTCAGTCATATGATCCAGATATTTCTCCAATGTATAATGAGGAATCATTGAGTGCTGTTGTCACAACTAATATTGTCGACAATGCCTCAATTTATCCAAATATCATCTCAATTAGCAACGATTCAGGTGGGCACAGCAATAATGCAAATATAAGCGTCACATTTAGTGCGCCAAATCTAACCTCAGGTGTCCAAGCTACTGGATACGTTGCTAACTCTAACATTCTTGCTGTTGCTCCAAACGGAAGCAAAAATGTAATTACTGGAATCACCATGACTAATTATGGTTCTGGATATATTACAACTCCAACAGCAACAATCACTGATACAACTCCAGGAAGCTGTAACTCAATTACTGTAAGTATTGCTGGTGAAGATCAATCATCTGGTGGTAATGCTCTTTCAAGATATATCACCAAACAAATTGTTCTAGCCGATGGATTTGACGCTGGCGATCTTCGCGTTTGGGTAACTGGTATTGTTCCAAATGGTGCAAACGTTGTTGCATATTATAAAGTTCTATCTTCATCTGATACAACTCCATTTAGCAACACAAAATGGCAATTAATGTCTGCTGTAAACCAACCTGTTTCTCCAGACTTATCAACACCAGTTCAAATTATGTACGCTCCAAGTCCTCTTGTAAACGGACAACCAAGCGGTAAATTGTCATACACACAAAACGGTGTATTGTATCCTCTTGGTGGAACATTTAAATATTTCGCTATTAAGTTGGTTCTATTGGCTTCTGATCCAACTACTGTTCCTGTGTTGTCTGGATTGAAGGTGGCTGCATACCCAGCTGGATAATTATGAACAGTAATTATGTGAAAGTAAAAGATCATGAGTATTTGGTAAAAGACACCAAAACAGGGGCTATTTTGAACACAGATCTTAATATTGTAAGACAGCATGAATTGAGAATGAAACAAATTGAAAAAGAGAAGGCTCGTGACGAAGAAATAAATAAGATAAAATCAGACGTGTCTGAAATTAAACAATTACTGCAGGCATTAGTAAATAAAAGAGATTGAGGATTAAATGGCTAACGCAAATATAACCTATATTCAACAAGCGAATACGTTCGATGAATGGCGTATTGCAACCAACAATCTCGCTAACGGTGCAAACCAATTAAGAAATTCTTTGTATTACAAAGACGCAGGTGGTATGACTTTTGGTCCAGGTGCTGGTCCTCTTTATCTCGCTTGCACCAGTGGTACAATTCTTATTGTCGGTGCTGATGCTTCTGTAGCCAACGCTTTAACAGCTGGTTATATTCATGACACTGGCGATATTCTTGTTGACGGTTTAAATGCAATTTACGACAACGCCAATGTGTTGGTTCAAGTTGCTAACACCGCCCAAACAAAAAATCTTATTTCTAATGTACAAATTTGGGGTCAAAATGTAAACGCTAACGGTTATGTTGTGTTTACTGGCGCCAATACTGTCGGAACAACTCTAAGCACTCTTCTTGGCGCCAATGTAATTTTTAATATTGCTGGCAATATCACTGCAGCCAATACTGGTACAATGAATATTGCCAACACAGTATATTTTACAAAACCAACAGGAAACGGCATCAACGTAGCATCAAATACCTACACTGGTAATTTGATGGTTGGTATCTCAAGTGGTATTGCTGCAAACGCTAACGTGTTTGGTTCTATTAATGCGATGTCAACATTAGAAGTTAGCGCAAATGCTAACTTATATTCAGGATTAACAGTTTCTCAAAACGCAACTATTGCTAAAACTCTTAACGTATTCCAAACAGCTAACGTTACTGGCACACTAGATGTCGTAGCGAATACTAATGTTCATTCTAACTTGGTTGTAAGTTGGAACACAACAACAACTAATGCTAACGTAACAATGTTAGCCAATATTGCAACAGGTAATATTGTAACTGCTAACATTGCAACGCTAAACGTAAATGCTGTTGGCGCAATTGCTAATATCGCAAATACCACAATCGCAAACAGTGTAACAACTAATGCTCAAATTTCAACAGCTAATGTATACACTCAAGCGAACATATTCTCTGAGAATGTAATTACTTCAAATATTGCTACATTAAATGTTAATGCCACTGGCGCTAAAGCGAATATTGCAAACGTTGGTATTGCGAACAGCTATACAACTAATGCACAGATATCTTTTGCTAATGTCTATAGTCAATTAAATGTATATTCAGAAAATGTAATCACTTCTAACATTGCAACATTGAATGTTAATGCTGTTGGCTCAATTGCCAATATTGCTAATGTCACTATCGCAAACAGCTACACTACAAATGCTCAGATTTCTGTGGCAAACGTTTACAATCAATTAAACGTGTTCTCAGAAAATGTAATTACATCTAATATTGCAACTCTAAATGTGAATGCTGTTGGCGCAATTGCTAACATTGCTTCTGCAACAGTCGCAACGTTGAATGTGACCAACGAAACTGTTGGAACACTAAATGTAACTAATGAAACTGTTGTGACTTTAAATGTTACCAATGAAACAGTCGGAACATTAAATGTAACTAATGAAACAGTTGGAACACTAAACGTAACTAATGAAACTGTCGCAACATTAAACGTAACTAATGAAACTGTCGCAACATTAAATGTAACTAACGAGACTGTTTCAGGCATATTAAATGTTGCTACCGCTAACATCTCGACTGCAAATATCAGTCAAGCTAATGCAGTCACATTAAATGTCGCAACTGGTAATGTCAATACGTTAAACGTTGTACAGTCTAATGCGGTCACTCTAAATGTCGCGACTGGTAATGTTAATATTTTAAATGTCGTTAGTGAGACTGTTGGAACATTAAACGTAACTAACGAAACTGTTGGAACATTAAACGTAACTAACGAAACTGTTGGAACACTAAACGTAATCAATGAGACTGTTGTGACTTTAAATGTCACCAACGAAACAGTCGGAACATTGAATGTAACTAATGGAACAGTTGGAACATTGAATGTGACTTCAGCAGGAATCGCAAACAGCTATACCACAAATGCTCAGATTTCTGTTGCCAATGTATACACACAATTAAATGTATACTCAGAAAATGTAATCACATCTAATATTGCAACTCTGAATGTTAATGCGACTGGCGCTAAAGCTAACATTGCTTCTGCGACAATTGCAACATTGAATGTCACTAGCGAAACTGTTGGAACATTAAACGTGACCAGCGAAACTGTTGGAACATTGAATGTTTCTTCAGCAGGAATTGCTAATAGCAACACTACAAATGCTAATGCAGTAGCTTTCTCTGCAACCACAGCAAACCTTTCAACTGCTAATATTGGCACTTTATATTTCCCAAGTGCATCTCCTGGTGGTCCATTCCAAGTATTAAACGGAAATGCAGTATTTTATAACTTGACTGTTGCTAATAATACCACATTCTCTGGTCCATTAATTTATGCAACCAACGTGTTGCAAATTAGAAATGGTGCAGTAAACGATTTAAATGGATATTTTTCAGTTTACAGAGGATCAACACTTGGTGTTAATGCTTCTGTATTTTTTGCATGCACTGCTAATGTTTGGCAAATTACATCAAACGATGCAAACCCATCATTAACCTACACCTTAATTACAACACAAAACCTTTCAAGCTCAACAACAACTGTTGACGCTTATAACGTTGCAACATTAAGTGCTGTCAATTACGTTGGTGCGAATGCTTTAGCTGC
>Ga0214172_1000202_pt1 | contig 31868 bp, 28 predicted proteins | sample TroBogEpilimnion_29_FD_153010 | JGI IMG/M metagenome (GOLD analysis project Ga0214172, IMG submission 153010) | Freshwater microbial communities from Trout Bog Lake, WI - 12JUL2007 epilimnion | ecosystem: Environmental > Aquatic > Freshwater > Lake > Epilimnion/Euphotic zone | place: Trout Bog...
CGAGCCGGTGCAGTGGAGCCTGGTCACCTCGTCATTACGGCTGCCGGCGGGGGACGCTCTGGCGGCATTCAAGACGACCAGCAAAATGATGAATGTGTTGGCGCGGGCTGAAGCTGAGGAACAGGGCGCTGACGAGGCGCTGCTGTTGAACACCAACGGCGAGGTGGCGGAGACGGCCGGCGGAAATATTTTTTGGATTTATCAGGATCATGTTTGCACCGTGCCCTCGGGTCGGGGTGTGTTGCCGGGCATCACGCGGGCGGTCGTGTTGGAAATCTGCCAGTCGCTTGGTCTGGTCACGAACAAGCGTATCATCAAGCCGGAACAACTGCGCAAAGCGACCGGTGTTTTCATCACGCAAAGCGCTTTAGGCATCATTCCTGTCGCCGCCTTTGATGGCCTGCCGGTCGCCCCCTCGCCGCTGGTGGATCAACTGGCCAGTGCCTACCACGAAATGCTGGGGCGGGAATCCGCTTAACTTCTCAATTAGCTTTCCTCAAATCAACTCCACCCCCTTGTATTTTGAGCAGGGGTGGGCGTATGTTGGAAGCAGCTGAGAGGTTTTTATGATTAACGCCACACTTGACCGTTGCCTTTCGTTCATTAACAGCCAGTCCGCCCCCAAAACTCCCGTGACGAACGCCGTGACGGTGCGGCACGCTGTCACCATTTCCCGGCAGGCTGGTTGCGGCGGGGTCATTGTCGCAGAAAAGCTGGCGAATTATTTACAGCAGCATGCGCCGGCGCCGAATCCGTCGTGGACGGTATTCGACCGGGAACTGATGAACCAGGTGCTGGCCGACCACAACCTGCCGGCCCACCTGGAAAAATTTCTGCCGGAGGATCGTCTTTCGGCAATTGAGGATATTCTGGCGGATATTTTCAGCGTGCGACCCACTTCCCAAACGTTGGTGCAGCAGACAGCGGAAACAATTTTAAAATTAGCCGAGTTGGGTAACGTCATTCTGGTCGGACGCGCCGGCAATATTGTGACGGCCCCGCTGCCGCGCGTGCTGCATGTGCGCCTGGTCGCGCCACTGGAGGATCGCATCGAACGCATCTGCCGCGATGACCGCAAGTCCCCCGCCGAGGCGCGGAAATTTTGCTTGGAAGAAGAGGCGGCGCGCACCCGGTACGTCAAAAATTATTATAATGCCGACATCAATGATCCGGTGCTTTACCACCTGATCATCAACACCAGTCGGGTCGGTTATGAAAATACCGCGCGCATGATTGGGGACGCCGTGCTGCACCTGGTTTAAAATTCAAAACTTGGGTTGGCCGGTGGTGCTGGTTAAAGTCGGGTGTGCCGATTCTGGAAAAATCATTTTCCCGCCGCCGCAGCCGCGGAGTGGGTGATTTTTTGGCCGTGCTGCTGCTGCTAATCGTGGTTGGCGGAATGACCTGGCTTTGGTGGCGCTCAAAATCTCCGGGGCAATCTGTAAAACACAAACATACGTCGGCCATCGCTATCGCTGTCGCCACGCGGGCTCCCTCCGCGGTAAAGCCCAAACCCAAGCCCCTCATTGTTGCGGTGCAAGTGCCGGCGGATTTTCCCCGGCCGGTCCGTGACGTGTTCGAGGCGCAGGTGGCGTTGGGGCGGCGCGCGATTTCGCCCGGTTCACTCGACGCGGCCATCGGCTCGCAGACGCGCGCGGCGATCCTGGCCTTTCAGCGGACGCAGAAAACAGGTGAGACCGCCACACTGGATACCAACACGCGACCGCGGCTGACGCTGGACGGGCCCTTGCTGACGAATTACCCCGTCACAACCAACGACCTGTCCCGTTTGCAGCCGCTCGGCAAGACGTGGCTGGCCAAGTCGCAACAAACAGCGTTGGACTACGAAACGCTGTTGGAACTGGTCGCGGAAAAGGCGCATGCGTATCCGCTGTTGATCGAAAAACTCAATCCCGAGGTCTGCTGGACGAATGTGCCGGCGGGAACCCTTTTAAAGATTCCCGACGTAACGTATCCCGAGCCGGCGGAGCAGGCGGCCTTCGTCATCATCCATTTGTCGGAAAAATTTCTGGAGGCGTTCGGCGCAACGACGAATCTGCTGTTGCATTGTCCGTGCAGCATCGCCGCGCATGTGGAGAAGCGGCCCGTCGGCGAATTGCATGTGGCGGTGGTGGCGCCGCATCCGAATTACACGTTTGATCCGGCAGTGTTTCCGGAATCACTCGAGGCGCAGGCCATCGGGCATAAACTGATTTTGCCGCCCGGCCCGAATAATCCGGTCGGCGTCGCGTGGATCGGCCTGGACAAGCCGGGCTACGGCATGCACGGCACGCCCGCGCCGGAGCAGGTCGGGCGCACGGAATCACACGGGTGTTTCCGGCTCGCCAATTGGGACGCAGAATACATGGTGAAACTGGTCTGGGTCGGGATGCCGGTAGAAGTCCTGCCGTGATTTTATTTTTTGGAGGGATGAGTTCCACGAGCCTCCTGCCGAATCATTTAGGGACTCGTGGGAATTTGCCCCACCGGGGCAGTTCCCAATTTGCGGCTAAATTATCATTGCCCGGGGGCGGGATTCGGTAAAACTGTGAGTGAACTTAACAAAATAAAAATTATGACATCTGGAATCATGTTGGCGGAACCGACCACCCTGGTGCTGGGCGCGCTGGTGCTGGTGGGTGTTTTGATCGTAGGGGCCCTCATTGTCGGCGGCCTGGTCATCGGCGTTTACAATAAGCTGGTGACGATGCGCAACCGTTACAAGAACGCCTATGCGCAGATTGACGTCCAACTCAAGCGCCGCTACGACTTGATCCCGAATCTCGTTGAGACCGCCAAAGGCTACATGGCGCATGAGCGCGGCACGCTGGAAGCCGTCACCGCCGCCCGCAACATCGCCTACGCGGCGTCGAAAGCGGCTGCGAGTAATCCCGGCGATGCCAACGCCATGAAAACTCTGACCGCGGCAGAATCCGGCCTGAGCGGCACCCTGAGCCGCTTGATGATGGTGAGCGAGCAGTATCCCGACTTGAAGGCCAACCAGAACATGATGCAGCTCACCGAGGAGCTGACCTCAACGGAAAATAAAATCTCCTTCGCGCGCCAGGCTTACAACGATTCCGTGATGACCTACAACACCGACCGCGAAGTGTTCCCGAGCAATCTCATCGCGAACACCTTCAACTTCACGCCGGCGGAGCTGTTTGTGGTGGACAAGGCGGAACAGAAGGATGCGCCAAAAGTATCGTTCTCGTAAGACCTTGAAGGGTCCCATCGTTGCAGCGCAAGCATTCGCTCCGATGCCGCGATCCACGTTTTAACCATTCACGATACCCGCAATGGATTTTTTCGCGCGACAAGACCAGGCCCGCCGCAATACCAAGTGGCTGGTACTATATTTTGCCTGCGCCGTTGTCCTGCTGATCGTGGCGATCTATTTCATATCCCTGGTGGTCTTTGCCGGCGTGCAAGCCAAGCAACACCATGGCTATAACGATGCGCCCGTCCAGTTCGTGCTGTGGAATCCTAAGGTTTTTTTCGTTGCGACGCTGGGCGTGCTGGCGGTGATTTTTCTCGGCAGCGCTTACAAGACAAATGAACTCTCCGCGGGCGGCAGCGCGGTGGCCACGTTGATGGGCGGGCGGCTCGTGAATCAAAACACCACCGATGCCAGCGAGCGCAAATTGCTCAATGTCGTCGAGGAAATGTCGATTGCCGCCGGCGTGCCGATGCCGCAGGTCTATGTGCTGGAAAACGAGCGCGGCATCAACGCCTTCGCCGCCGGTCATACCACCGGCGACGCCGCCATTGGCGTGACGCGCGGCTGCATTGAAATGCTGTCGCGGGACGAATTGCAGGGCGTCATTGGTCACGAATTTAGCCACATTTTGAATGGCGACATGCGGCTGAACCTCCGGCTCATCGGCATCATCTTCGGGCTGCTGTGCATTGCCACGATTGGCCGGATTTTGCTCTACGCCCGCAGCAACAACAGCCGCGATAAAAATCCGCTGCCGGTGCTGGGCATCGCGCTGATCATCCTTGGGGCGATCGGGGTTTTCTTTGGCCGGCTGATTCAGGCCGCCGTGAGCCGCCAGCGTGAATTCCTGGCCGATGCTTCCTCGGTGCAATTCACCCGCAATCCCGGTGGGCTTTCGGGCGCACTCCAAAAGATCGGCCGCTATGGTTTCGGCTCCAAGCTGGAATCCGAGCACGCGCCCGACCTGTGCCACATGTTTTTTGGCAACGGCCTCGGCGAATCGCTCTTTGGCGCCATGGCCACGCACCCGCCGATTCCCGACCGCATCCACGCCATTGACCCGGCCTGGGACGGAACCTTTCCGCCGCTTAAGGCGGAGCAGATGGATATAGTCAAGCGCGCCGCTGTTTCGGAGCTGGAGCGTCCGCACCCGCCGCTGCCGGAAATACTGGGGACGATCCTGGGCGGCGGCCTCATCGCTGGCGAAGCGGCCAGCCCGCCGGTCATTCACACCCATTCAGTATTGCCAAGCCTGGGCAATCCCACGCCGCAGCACCTGAAATATGCCGAGCAGTTGCGGGCGTCGCTGCCGGAGGCGGCACAGGTTGCCGCGCGCGATCCGTTGGCCGCCACCACCCTGATTTACGCGCTGCTGCTGGCCCCGGATGATTCGTTGCGCGCCCGGCAGCTTGCGGAAATGGCCCGACGCACCTCAACGGCCATTGCCGACAAAACGGCCGCGCTCTTCCCGGAAATTTCCGCCACCGCCCAACGCGCGCGGCTGCCGCTGGTCAACCTCGCCCTCGGCGCGCTGCGCAATCTGACGGCGGAGGAGTTCAATGTGTTTTCGCAGACAATGGAATGGCTGGTCGGTAGTGACGGTCAGGTGGAGCTCTTTGAATTTGTCCTGCAAAAAATCGTTCGCCATCACCTTGCCTCAAAATTTGGCGGCGCCCCGGCGGCGGTGCAGTTTTACACGCTCAAACCGCTCGTTCCGGATTGCGCCGTGGTTTTGTCGGCACTGGCCAACGTTGGCAGCAACGATGCGGGTGAAATCCAAAAGGCGTTTGACGCCGGGGCGCCGTATCTGCGCGCCCCCGACAATGTGCCGCTGGAATTGCTATCGCGGGAACAATGCGGCGTGGAGCAACTGGGTGCCGCGCTGGACCGGCTGGCGCAGGCCGTGCCGATCATTAAAAAGAATCTCATTGAGGCCAGTGCTCGCGTGGTGGGCGCCGACGGCGTGATACTGGAGGCGGAAGCCGAACTGCTCCGCGCCATCGCCGACACCTTGGACTGTCCGATTCCGCCGCTCGGAGTGAGCGAATGAAGGTTACGCGCGCAGTTCCGCTTGCAACTGCGTCTTTAGCGCTGTCAAAACTTTTTCGTGCGCGGAGTTTACATCCGCATCGGTCAGTGTCTTGTCGGCGGCGCGGTAGGTGAACGCATACGCCAGACTTTTTTGACCGGCGGGCACGCCCTGGCCCCGGAACACGTCGAAGAGTTCAACGGTTTCCAGATTGGCCGCTTTGGCTTGCTTGACGCTTTGCAGCACGGCTTCGTGTGAGGTGGCTTCCAGCACGAGCATCGCCACGTCGCGGCGGCTGGAGGGAAATTGCGGCAGCGCCTTGAACGCTTTTGCAGGGTTGCGTTTGGAAATCAGCACATCCAGATTGAACTCCGCCAGAAATACCGCATCGCGCAAATCGTATTTCTTCGCGAGCGTCGGCAGCAGCTGGCCCAGTTCGCCCAGCGGCAGTTTTCCGCCCAGGGTCACGGCGGCGGATTCGAGCCACAGCGGCGTGCTGTCCGCGCGCTTGCCAAAGACAATGCCGCGCAGGCCGAATTGTTCCAGCAAATCTTCGGCGAGGCCTTTCAAATCATAGGCGTCGAACTTCGCGTCGCGTTCCCCGCCGCTCCAGAAGGGCAGGGCGCGCTGGCCGGTGATGGCGATGGCCACGCTGCGGTTTTCCTTCGTCTGGCCGTTTGCATTCGTGAACACGCGGCCAATCTCAAACAGCGCCACGTCGCTATTCTTGCGGCTGACATTGTGGCGGAGAATGTTTAGCAGGCCCGGCAGCAGACTCGGCCGCAGCACATCCATGTCGCTGCTCAACGGATTAGCCAGCGCGACAAACTCTTCGGCGTTCCCCCGGCAATCCGCCTTCGCCACCAGGGTCTGACCTTGAGTTTCATTCAAGCCAAGGCCGGTGAGGATGCGGCGCACATCGCCGATCTGGTCATAGACGGCATCAAAGGCATTCGTGCCGAGCGCCCCGCGCGGCGGTGTGCTGGGGATCTTGTCCACGCCGTAGAGCCGGCCGACTTCTTCGATCAAGTCCACTTCGCGTTTCATGTCCACGCGCCAGGTGGGCATCTTGAAGGTGCAAACGCCCGGCGACTGGTCGACCACATCCATGCCGAGCTTTTCCAGAAAAGAAATCTGGTCGGCATGCGGAATGCCGATGCCGAGCAGGTCTTTGGTTTTCGCAAAGTGCAAGGTGAGCGTCTTCGTTGTGGTGGGTTCGGGATACACGTCTACGACACCCTCGGCCAACTGGCCGCCGGCGGTTTCCAAAATCAGTTGCGCCGCGCGCTGGCTCGCCCAGTCGCAGATGCCCACGTCTGCCCCGCGCTCGAAGCGGTAGCTCGATTCGCTACGCAGGCCGAGCAGCTTGCTGGTGCGGCGGATGTTCACCGGCGAGAAATAGGCGCTTTCAAGCAGCACGTCTTGGGTGGCGCTGTTAATCTCTGTGTTGGCACCGCCCATAACGCCGGCCAGCGCGATACCCTTTTGGGCGTCCCCGATGAGGAGCATCTCGTTCGCGAGCGTGTGCTCCTGATTGTCGAGCGTCTTGAATTTTTCACCCGCGACCGCCCGCCGGACGACGAGGGTCGGCTGGCTGTCCGAGTTCTTGGCGATGAGGTGGTAATCAAATGCGTGCAGCGGCTGGCCTGATTCGAGCATGACGTAATTCGTCACGTCCACGACGTTGCTGATGCTGCGGATGCCGACTTTTTCCAAAGTGCTCTTGAGCCAGTCCGGGCTGGGTCCAACCTTCACGCCTTGGATGACCCGCGCGGTGTAACGCGGACACAGCTCGGCATGCTCAATTTTAACGGCAACCAAACTTTCCGTCCTGACTGCTGCCGGCTGCAGGCGGATGGCTGGCAGCCTCAAAGTATTCCCCGTGACCGCCGCGATTTCGCGCGCAATGCCGATGACGCTGTTCAAGTCCGGGCGGTTGGGCGTGACTTCAAGGTCGTAGACCACGTCGCTGCCGGTGCGTCCGAGATATTCGCCGAACGGCTGTCCGACCTTGGCATCCTCCAGCAGAATGAGCAGTCCGTCTTCCTTTTTGTGGCCAATGCTTTCGGGATCCAAGAGCAATTCCTCGTGCGAGCACAACATGCCGTGGGATTCCACACCGCGGATCTTGCCGACCTTGATGGTGAACGGCTCTTTCTCCCCGGCCTTGGGCGGTAATGACGCGCCGGGCAGGATGAGTGGCACCTTGTCCCCCGCCTTGAAATTCTGCGCCCCGCAGACAATCTGGCGTTCGCCGTTGCCGTCGTTCACGCGGCAGAGCGAGAGCTTGTCGGCGCCCGGATGCTTGTCGCGCGTGATGACCTGCGCTACGACAATGCCATCGAACGCGCCGGAGATCTTCTGCACGCCCTCCACTTCGAGGCCGAGCATGGTGAGGCGCTCGGTCAGCTCCTCGGGCGACCAGTTGAAATCTACGTATTGCTTGAGCCAGTTCAGGGTGACTTTCATTATCGCCGGAAAATTACCCGTTTAAGCACCACGACTCAATTCGCAAAATAAAAAGGGGCGGCTGTTTGCGGGAATTAAGGGTTTAAGGCTGGGATCAAGTCTTAAAAAGCTCTGCCACCGTGAGGCGGAACTGCGGCAGTAATTTTTCCACCAGAATTTCACTGCCGGCAAGGATGCCGTGCAGTTTGAGGCCGAATTCAAAAGCCTGATAAATCTCCACGTTATCGTAGCGCGGATCCACCATCCAGAGGCGCGGCACGCGATGCTGGTCGTAAATCTCCTTTTTAATCACCGTATCGGCATGGTGGTCATCGCGGTTGATGATTTCTACGGCGAGAAAAAGTTTGCCGCTGGCGGCGGTTACCACCGCCAGGTCGGGGCAAATCACAGTGGTGCGGGAAAGTTGGATCCGGGCGCGCGGCGGGAGCAGTTGGGTCGTGGCCAGACCGGCAATGCTGACAGCCATTTCGCGATGGAGTCGGGCGCAGATTTGTTCGTGCCGGTCGCCGGGCGCGGACCGCGGCAGCGTGGCTCCATGCATCATTTCCTCGTAAGGCCGACTCATTCCAGCCATAAAACCACCGATCGCCCCGCGTCGCAAGCAACCAATTTTCACGAAAACAAGGCTTGCAAAGCAAACCCTGCACCGGTAGTTTTCATGCTCTTTTGAAAAATTTATGTCTGTAAAAATCCGCATGAAACGCATCGGCACGAAAAACACGCCGGTGTTCCGCATTGTCGTGGCCGACGGCCGCAGTCCGCGCGATGGCAAGTGCATCGAAGAAATCGGCACCTACCAACCGCTCAAGCCGGGGGTGAATTTCACCATCAAGCTCGACCGCGCCCAATACTGGGTCAGCAAAGGCGCGCAGCCCAGCGACACCGTGGCCAGCTTCATCAAGAAGGCGACCAAGGCGGTTCCGGCGGCGGCTTAATTTGTTTTCGTCATGCAGGAGTTCCTCGAATACGTCGTCAAAGGACTCGTGCAGAATCCCGGCGCGGTGACCGTCACGCCGGTGGAACGCGCGGGGGCGACCGTTTATGAATTGCGTGTGGCTCCGGCGGATGTCGGCCAAATTATCGGGCGTCAGGGTGTGACCATCAACGCCATCCGCTCGGTGCTGCTGGCGGGGAGCGCCAAAAAAGGCCTGCGCTGTTCGGTGGAAATTGTGGAAGACAGTCAGTAAACGGTGGTCAGCAGTCAGTTGCAACGCGCGTGCGTTTTTTGACGACTGACTGTGAGCCGTGGAACACGGACTAATGAAAATTGACGTGCTGACCTTGTTTCCGGCGATGTTCGCCGGGCCGCTGGATGAAAGTATCATCATGCGGGCGCGCAAGGCCGGATTGCTGGAGTTGCAAATCCACCAGTTGCGGGACTGGACGCATGACCGGCATAAGACCGTGGATGACCATCCGTTCGGCGGCGGGCCGGGGATGCTGTTAAAGCCGGAACCGATTTTTGAGGCGGTGGAAAGTTTGAAGCGCGAAGGCGTGAAAGTGATTTTACTTTCGCCCAGCGGCCGGAAGTTCAACCAGGCCATCGCCCGTGAGCTGGCGCAGGAAAAAGATTTGTTGTTTGTCACGGGCCATTACGAGGGCTTTGACGAGCGAATTCGGGAGTCGCTGGCGGACGATGAGTTGTCCATTGGCGATTATGTGCTGACGAACGGCGCATTGCCGGCGATGGTGGTGATTGACGCAGTGGTGCGGTTGCTGCCCGGAGTTCTGGGCGATGACGAAAGTTCGCACGATGAGTCGTTCAGCCATGGCATGCTGGAGTATCCGCAGTGGACCCGGCCGGCGGAATTTCGCGGAATGAAGGTGCCGGACGTTTTGCTTTCGGGCAATCACGCCGGGATTGAGAAATGGCGGCGCGAACAGGCGCAGTTGCGGACGAAAGAACAGAGACCAGATTTGTTAAAATAAAAATTTAAAAAGTTATGAACCAGGCATTACAATTAAAAATTGAATCGGCACAGTTTCGCAAAGACAACGCGAAGTTTAACGTGGGCGACAGCGTCCGGGTCCACACCAAGGTCGTCGAAGGCGACAAGGAACGCATCCAGATTTTTGCCGGCATTGTGATTGGCAAGCGCGGCACGGGCTTGAACGAGACGTTCTGCGTCCGCCGCATCAGCTACGGCGAGGGCGTCGAGCGTATTTTCCCGTATCACTCCCCGCGCGTGGACAAGATCGAAGTCGAGCGCCAGGGCGATGTCCGCCGCGCCAAGCTTACCTACCTCCGCAAGCGCATCGGCAAGGGCGCGACGCTGGTCAAGGAGTTGGACACCAAGACCAAAACCAAGGTTCCGGCGAAATAATTCGTAACGGCAAATTTCAAGGCGAGGCTTCGGCCTCGCCTTTTTCATTGGCGCTTGCGTGCGCCCGTCCCTGCTGTATGAATGCTCCCGTGCCGACCCTCCCTCCCGCCGCCTGGGAAAAACTGCTCGATGGACGTTTTGATTCCACTCGTCCGGGGCGCACGCTCTGGAATTTATTTTCTGACCAGCGCGGACGTGTGGCGGCGGCGGTGACGCTTTTCATCATCAAGCAGACGCCGGCATCACTGCTGCCGCTGGCGGTAGGGATGATTGTAGACGCGCTGACCACCGGCGGTGAGGGTGCGTTCCAAAAGATTTTGTGGATCGCCGGCGGTTACTTTTTGCTGCTGTTGCAAAATCCCTTTGTCCACACCACCTTCGTGCGCCTGATGAGCGGCGCGCTGCGGCACATGCAATTCAACCTGCGCAGCTCGCTGGTGGAAAGGCTCCAGCAGTTGTCCATCACGTTCTACGAGGAGAAACAAACCAGCGCGCTCCAGACCAAACTTCTGCGCGATGTGGACGCGATTGACGGTCTTTGCCGCCACCTCATGCACACGGGTTTGAACGGGTTGCTCGTTGTTTCCTACGTCACCATCATCGCTCTGGTAAAACAGCCGCTGCTCGCACTGTATTTTTTGGTCACGGTGCCGGCGGGCGTGACGCTGCTGAAACTATTCGACCGCCGGTTCAAGGAGCAATATCAGGCCATGCGCGTCGAGACGGAGCAAATGAATGCGCGCGTGGGCGAGATGTTACAGATGCTGCCGGTCACGCGCGCGCACGGCTTGGAAGCCGTCGAAACGCGCAGTGTCCGCAGCGCATTCGAGCGCATCCGCGAACGCGGCTTGCAGGTGGACACGCTCACGGAATTCTTCGCGTCCAGCTCGTGGTTCACGTTCATGATTTTTCAGCTGGCGTGCCTCGTGTTCTCTGCGTGGCTGGTGGTGCACCATCGCATCAGCATTGGCGACGCGGTGATGTATCACACTTATTTCGGCATGCTCATTGGCGCGGTGCAGCAATTTTTAAGCGTATTTCCGGCCCTGGCGCAGGGGGCTGATGCCGTCCGCTCGCTTGGCGAGGTGCTCGAAGCGGAACAGCTCGAACGTAATGATGGCAAACCCTCTGCCCCGGTTCCGTTGTCTGGTGAAATCATCTTTGAAAACGTAAGCTTCGCCTATCCGCGCGGGCGCGAAGTCGCATTGAATGAAATCTCCTTGCGGATCAAACCCGGCGAAACCGTGGCGTTTGTGGGGGAATCGGGCGCGGGCAAATCCACCTTGGTGAATCTTGCCATTGGTTTTCGCCGGCCAACCGCCGGCAGCGTGAAGCTGGACGGCCATGATTTGCGCGAACTGGATTTGCGCACATACCGCCGGCAGATCGGGGTCGTGCCGCAGACCACGCTGCTCTTCAATGGCACCTTGCGGGAGAATGTGACTTACGGGTTAGAAAAGATTTCCGATGACGGCCTCTGGAAAATTCTCGCCGACGCGAATCTTACCGACTTTGTACTCGCGCTGCCGCAGGGGCTCGACACGCCACTGGGCGAAAGCGGCACTCTGCTTTCTGGCGGGCAGCGTCAGCGTCTTGCGATTGCCCGTGCCCTCGTGCGTGATCCTCGCCTCGTCATCCTTGATGAGGCCACGTCCGCCCTCGATACGGAATCCGAACGGCTGGTGCAGGAAGCACTCGTGCGCCTCACGACAGGTCGTACCACGCTCATCGTCGCGCACCGTTTCTCCACGATCCGGCATGCGCACCGCATTGTGGTGTTGCATGGTGGAAAAATTGTCGAGCAAGGTACGCATGCCGAGTTGATGGCGCGTGCAGGGCGTTTTTTTCACCTGGCACAGCTGCAGTCCGTGACGACAAAACACCCGTGAGTGGATTCGCCGCATAACGGGTCGGCAAACCGGTGCCCGTCCGCTCGGCATCAACATCTTGCGTTTCCGGCCCCGGGCTGGAAAGCTGCAACCCGAGCCATCCTCAAAGGTGTGGCGCGCCAAGGTTCGTTCTGGCAAGTTCGGGGTTCTGTCTGGCGCGAGGCAGCCTGGTTTCCTAGCACCTCTGCCTTACCGCCATTTCCATGGATTCGGGATAAAATAGAGGGATTTCCTTTGGAATTGACGCTGCCGATCTTTGCGGGTAGCTTCTACTCTCCGTTCGACGCATGAAGCGTTGGCGGTAAACTTTTTATGTCTGAAGGATACTGCGTCAAGTGCAAGGCCAAAAAGCCCATCGCCGATGGCGTTGAAGAAACCATGAAAAACGGCCGCAAAGCCATGAAGGGCAAGTGTCCGACCTGCGGTACCGTGATGTTTAAAATTTTGGGCAAGGCTGCCGCTGCCGCGCCCGCGCCGAATAATTCCAATCCTCCTCCGACCGTCTAATTATGTCCCAACAGCTCGCCTACGTCATTGTCACCCCTTACTCGCTTTACAAATCCCGCACGGGCGGCATTTTGAGCCGGCTCATCACCCGCACCGGACTGGATCTGGTGGGAATCCGGATGTTTGCGCCCAGCCCCGAACTGGTTAAGGAATATGCCGAAACCATTGTCTCTGCCCACGATACCCAGGACCGTAAGATTCAGGAATTGCTCAAGCAATATGTCCTGACTGATCTCTCGCCCGATCCCAAGACGGGGCGCCGCCGTCGCGTGATGATGCTCTTGTTCCGCGGTGATGAGGCTGTGCGCAAGGTTCGTTCTGTCGTCGGCAATTTGAGCCCTGACCGGCGCGGTGGCGAAACCATCCGCGACACTTACAGCGACCTCATTCTCGATGACAACGGCAATGTTCGTTACTTTGAGCCGGCGGTGCTCGCCGCGCCCAATGCCGAGGAGGCGGAACGGAAATTGAAGCTATGGGCCAGTTACTCCGATGCCGACGGCGGCGTTTTGGACAACGTGATCAACTATTCCGCCAGCGATGCGCCGGAACGTACGCTCGTCCTGATTAAGCCCGATAATTTCAAGTTTGCCACCGGCCGCCCGGGCAACGTCATTGACTTTTTCTCACGCACGGGCCTTTACATCGTCGGCGCCAAAGTCTTGCGCATGAGTACGAATCAGGCGATGGAGTTTTATGGCCCCGTCCGCGAATTCCTCCGTGCCAAGCTGAAGGACGGCGTCAGTGCCAAGGCCAAGGACATCTTGGAAAAGGAATTTGGTTTCAAGATTTCGGGGGAGGACCAGAAGGCGCTTGGCGAAATTCTGGGACCCATCCAGGGCGACTCGCAATTCGACAACATCGTACGGTTCATGTCCGGCCATGCGCCGGGTGATATCCCGCAGAGTGATTGGGACAAGCCCGGTACCGAGAAGTGCATTGCTCTGGTATATGAAGGCGTTGGCGCGGTGAATAAAATCCGCGACGTGCTGGGGCCGACGGATCCGTCCAAGGCCCCTCCCGGATCCATCCGCCGCGAATTCGGCTCCACCATCATGGTCAATGCCGCGCACGCCAGCGATTCTGCAGACAACGCTAAGCGTGAGTTTGGCATCGTCAAGCCCGGCGAAAATAACTTCAAGCAGGTCATTGAAGAATCCTTCGGCAAAATCTGAGGTTAAAAAAGTCTCAATAACAAAAGCCCGCTTTTTCAAGCGGGCTTTTTTCTTGCCGTGGCGTGCTGTCCCCTGCTGGATTGGGCGCTCAGCAGAGCGTCGTGATCCTCAAATATCCTTGCGCGGAAAGAGCGGGGCCGGTTCGCCAATCATGTGACCGGCTGGCAATCCGCCCCATGTCGCGTCGACCAGCTTGTCTGGCGAACCAGTCAGGCCGAGTTGCGCATAGATCTTGGCCGAGGTGCCGGGCAGGAAGGGGTTCAAGAGTACCGCGAGCACACGACACGTTTCGGTCAGATTGTATAAAACCTCGTCGAGCCGTTTTACTTGAGCAGGGTCTTTCGCGAGTTTGAACGGCGCGGTTTCATCCACATATTTATTCGCGCGGTTCACCAGTCCCCAGATGCTTTGCAGTGCGGCTTGAAGCTGGTTTTGCTTGAATAGCGCCCGTGTTTCATCCGCCGCCTTGTCCGCATCGGCCGCGAGTTCATTTGAGCGCTCGGGCACGATGCCGTTGCGATAACGCTTGAGCATCGAGAGCGACCGGTTCACCAAATTGCCCAAGCCATTCGCCAGTTCGGCCTGATACCGGGAGCGGAAACCGGCGTCCGTCCAGTTGCCGTCGGGGCCGATGTCCAGTTCGCGCAATACGTAAAAACGGAACGCGTCCAGGCCCCATTCGTTGATGACTGCAATCGGGTCAATGACATTGCCGGTGCTTTTGCTGATTTTTGCGCCGTCCTTCTGCCACCAGCCGTGGACGAGAATCTGTTTCGGCAGCGGCAGGCCCATCGCCTTGAGCATGATTGGCCAATACACGGCGTGAAACTTCACGATGTCCTTACCGATGACGTGGATGTCCGCCGGCCATAAATTAAAATCTGTTTTCTGCTGGGTGCTATCCCCTGTTGCCAGAATGGCTGGGTCACCAAGTGCGGCTGGGACGGAAACGTAATTTACCAGCGCATCAAACCAGACGTAGGTGACGAAATCCTTGTCGAAGGGCAGGGGAATGCCCCAGTTCAACCGTGCCAGCGGACGCGAGATGCACAGGTCTTCGAGGGTGTTGTTCTTGAGAAAACCGAGCACTTCATTGCGGCGATACGACGGCGCAATAAAATCAGGGTTTGCCTCAATGGTGTCAATCAGCCATTGTTGGTGCGCGCCCAGCTTGAAATAATAGTTGTCTTCTTTGAGTTCGGCCACTTCACCATAGCTCGCGTCAAAGGTGCCGTCCGGCAGGCGGTCTTTTTCCGTCAGAAAGGTTTCTTCCTTGGCCGAATAATAGCCAGTGTACGTGGCTTTGTAGAAATGGCCGGCGTCATTCAGCTTTGCCAGAGTCGCCTGCACAAATTCCTTGTGCCGCGGCTGCGTGGTGCGGATAAAATCATCGTTGGTCAGCTCCAGTTTCTTCGCGAACGCCTGCCAGTCCGCTGCGAGTGCGTCACAATACTCCTGGGGATTCTTCTTCTCGGCCTGCGCGGCTTGCTGGACTTTCTGACCATGTTCGTCGAGGCCGGTCAGAAAAAAAACTTCCTGGCCAAGGCTGCGGCGGGCGCGCGTGATGACGTCGGCAATGATTTTTTCGTAGGCATGGCCGAGATGTGGCTGGCCGTTGACGTAATCAATCGCGGTGGTGATGTAAAACCGTTTGCTCATTATTAAGCGTGCAGTGTGGCGCACAATCGTGGCCTTGGCAAACGGGAATCAAGTTGGCGGGCTCAATCCCCTTGCCGTTAAATGCTTTCATGGTAATCTCGTTCCCGGCTGTCGCGGAAAACCAGCCTCGAACAAACACCGCATGAAATCAGAACTTTCTCTTTTTGCAGGCCGTCTGCGCAACTGGATTGCCACTTCGCACTCCGCGCTTCCGTCTCTGCCGTTCTCCAAACTGGCCTTGGAGCTCTTTGCGCTCCAGTTCCAAAACAATGCTGCCTACCGCAAGATTTGCGAGGCGCGCGGGTGCACTTCTGCAACCGTGGCGCAGTGGACGCAGATTCCCGCGGTGCCCACTGCCGCGTTTAAATCCCTGGAACTGACCAGTCTGACGCCGGCGGATCGCACTGCGGTTTTTCATTCCAGTGGGACGACGGAGCAAATTCCCAGCCGCCATTTTCACAGTGCGGATTCACTCGCGCTTTATGAAGCCTCGCTGTGGTCATGGTTTGAGCAGAACGTGCTTCAGGTTTCAGGTTTCAGGTTTCAGGTTTCAGATTTAAGGGTGCTGACGCCATCACCGAATCGGGTGCCCCACTCTTCACTGGTCCATATGTTTGAGGCGGTACGGTTAAAACTCGCCGGTGCGGACAGCTCCGCATGCAGCCCGGTTTTTTTTGGTGGGCTGGCGGCGGATGGTTCGTGGGCTTTGAATTTCGAGGCGACGCTAGCGGCGCTTTCCCCCGGTTCCGCGCATCACGAGCCCCGGCCTTTGCTTCTGCTCGGCACGGCTTTTTCGTTTGTCCATCTGCTGGATGATTTGGTGGCGCGGGATCAGCGGCTGGAACTGCCCGCCGGTACGCGGGTGCTGGAAACCGGCGGCTACAAAAACCGTTCCCGTATACTGCCGAAAATCGAATTGCATGCGCTGATCACCGAACGACTGGGTGTGCCGCGCGCAAATATTCTCTGCGAATATGGCATGAGCGAGTTGAGTTCGCAGGCCTATGACGTGGTAATTCCAAATTCGGAACCGCAGTTCCATTTTCCTCCTTGGGCTCGGGTTCAAATCATCTCGCCTGAGACCGGCCGCGAAGTGGCTGAGGGCGAAACAGGACTGATCCGCATTTTTGATTTGGCGAATGTGTTTTCTGTGGCGGCCATCCAAACAGAGGATCTAGGCGTCCGCCGCGGTGAAGGGTTTGAGTTAATCGGTCGCGCGCAATTCGCTGAAGCGCGCGGTTGCTCGCTGCTCGCCGCCTGAAATAAATCCCCAATTACCAATCATAAATTCGATGAGCCTGCCCAATTATTATTTTGCCGATCTGCCGCCGGAGGCGGTGCTGTCGCCGGCCATGATTGCGGCGGCCTGCGACGCGTTGAAGCGCAATCGTGAAAAGTATCTGCGATCGCGTTCCACGCATGACATCGTTAGGACCCTCTGTGAAGTCGGTGCGTATTGGCAGTTGCCCGAAAGCCGGTTTCGCAATCTCGCGCTGGAACAAGGCCCGGCGGACACAGGTTTTTCCAAAGCGACTTTGGCTCGCGGTCTGGATGATTTTTTTCGCCGATTCACGCCGGAAAATTTCCAGACGCTGCTTCAGCGGGAGGTTGGTGGTGCCGCCGGTATGACCGATGAAAACGATGCGCTGGGCCATACCTCACCCGAAACGTCGGGCTACTGGCATGGTCCGGAATTTTTGGTGCATATCGCAGCGGGGAACTTGCCAAATCCAACGCTGATGAGCCTCACACTCGGGCTGCTGACTCGCTCGGCTCAGTTTGTGAAATGCGCGAGCGACGCATCGTTGTTGCCCCGGCTGTTCGCGCACTCGATTTATCAGGCCGATCCCAAGCTGGGGGCGTGTCTCGAATTGGCTGAGTGGCGCGGCGGTCACCGCGAGTTGGAAAATGTGCTGTTGGCCCATGCCGATTGCCTGACGGCGACGGGCGGTGATGAGACGCTTGCCGCAATCCGCGCCCGCGTCCCGGCGCGCGTGCGTTTTCTGGGCTATGGCCAGCGCGTGAGTTTTGGCTTGGTGACGCGCGAGGTTTTGCGCGAGGAAACCATTGCGCAGGTGGTGGCTAGCGCGGCGGATGATGTGGTTGCGTGGGATCAAAATGGCTGCCTCTCGCCGCACGTCATTTACGTGGAGGAACGCGGTGCGGTGGAGTCGGACCAATTTGCACAACGGTTGGCGGTGGAGTTGGCCCGGCGCGAAGCCGCTGAACCGCGCGGGACCATTTCCGTTGAAGGATCCGCGACCATCGCGTCGCGCCGGTACATTTACGAAGCTCTCGCCACCCATCGCGCGGATGCAAAAATCTGGTCGAGCCCGGATTCTACGGCGTGGACGGTGGTGTTTGAGCATGAGGTGAGTTTCCGGTTTTCACCGTTGAACCGGTTTATCTATGTGAAGCCGGTGCCGGATTTAGCGGCGGTGATGCAGGGAGTGGATGAGGTGCACGGCAAGGTTTCGACGGTTGGTATCGCCGCCCCGTTGGAAAAAACGAGGGACTTGGCGCGACATTTTGCGCGCTGGGGCGCCGCCCGGGTTTGTCCGCTCGGCCAGATGCAAAATCCGCCGCTGACCTGGCGCCACGACGGTCGTCCGGCGCTGGGTGATTTGATCACTTGGACGGACTGTGAACTATAAATGCAAATTCACCGATTGATGCCGATAATCCCCCGAATTTCAGATGCTTTTGAGGCCTTAAGGGCTGGTGTAACTGTGTTGGATTTGTGACTTGAAATTATGAAAATGGAATTAAGAAAAACGTTTCAGTTTGAGGCGGCGCATTTGCTGCCACTATTGCCGAAGGCCCACAAATGCCGGCGGCTACACGGCCACAGCTTCAGCGTTGAAATTGTGGTGGCCGGTGAATGCGATCCCAAGCTGGGCTGGCTGATGGATTACGCGGAAATCTCGGCAGCGTTCAAGCCGATCTGGGAGAAGCTGGACCACTATTATCTCAACGAGATCCCCGGCCTGGAAAATCCCACGAGCGAAGTGGTGGCCATCTGGATTTGGAAGAAACTGAAGCCGAAGCTGCCGCTACTCACGGAGATTGTGGTGGCGGAGACCTGCACGGCACGCGCAGTTTACCGCGGGGAGTGAAGATGCGTTGCTGGTATATATGTTGACACCACGCCCGCCAGGTAGTTTGCTGTTGGCATGATAGAGGGGACAATCAGAACGAGGAGGGAGCGCGAAGAGTTAGCAGGGTTTACGTTGATTGAACTCTTGGTGGTGATTGCGATCATTGCCATTCTGGCAGCGATGTTGTTGCCCGCTTTGAGTAGTGCCAAGGAAAAGGCCAATCAGATTAGCTGCCTAAACAATCTAAAGGAAATGGACTTGGGCTGGGCCTTATACAAGGATGAAAATGGCGGACGATTCGTCGTGAATGAGGCGTCGGGGGGGACCAATTATCCAAGCTGGGTTTATGGGAGCATGACGGTTTCAACAGATAAGACCAATTTGATGCTGATCAAGTTGGGATTGCTTTACACTTACGTCCCCAGCACGGGCGCGTATCATTGCCCGTCCGACAAGACCGGTAATATCCGGAGTTACAGCATGCAATCCGAATTGGGTTGCTGCATGAACGGGTTCCCTTACGATGAACAGGTAGCGGCGGGTCATCCCGGTTATCCACCCAGCTACAAAGAAAATCAGCTCAAAAGTTCTTCAGCGACCTTGGTTTTTCTGGATGAAAATAAGTCTTCGATCAATGATGGTCTTTTTGCCATCCCCGTGGTGGGAGATAAATGGAATGATAATCCGGGTATTTTGCATACGCGTGGATGCAACCTGTCGTTTGCGGATGGCCATGTTGAACATTGGCGGTGGAAAGATGGGCGGACGTTGACGCTGGTGGCGGGTGGAACCACGGTGGGCAATCCTGATCAAAAAGCTATGCAGGCAATCATGGCTAATCAATAATTTGTCATGATTCTGGGCACCGGCATTGATTTAGTGGAAGTGGCGCGTATCGCGTCGTCGTACGAACAATTCGGCGCGCGTTTTGTGAACCGCGTGCTGCTGCCGGAGGAAATTGCCTATTGCCTGGCGCACAAAAATCCCGCGCCGTTTCTGGCGGTGCGCTTCGCGGCCAAGGAGGCGGTGGCCAAGGCTTTCGGCACCGGCATTGGCCCGCAACTGGGCTGGCTCGACATCGAAATCCGCCGCAAGGAAACCGGTGAGCCGTACGTGGTGCTGCACGGCCTGGGCGTTGAGTTATTCACGGCACGCGGGGCGCGGAAATTGCACATTAGCCTGACGCACACAGAACAGTACGCAGCGGCAACCGCGACGCTAGAGGGGTGAGGGTGCGCAGCGCTGACGAGTCTGGCACGGCCCTGTGATTTTGTGTCGCCGTGCGCCGGAAAATTTGTATGATCGATTTTAGGCCACCGACCAAAACCAAGCCAACGAACCATTTGATTGAAAAATGAAAGCTTCCAAGCCCAAAAACGAAGGTCAACGCATCAAAGTTCTCTGGCAATACGAGGTGCTGGACACGGTGCCGGAGGCGGTCTTTGAGGAGTTAACGCAATTGGCAGCGCTCATTTGTGGCGCGCCCATTGCATTGATTTCGCTCGTGGATGAGGATCGCCAGTGGTTTAAATCCAAGGTGGGGTTGACCCTTAGCGAAACCAGCCGGGATATCTCGATGTGCGCCCATGCCATTTTGCAGGGCGACCTGTTGATTGTTCCCGATGCGACCCTTGACAAGCGTTTCAAGGATAATCCGCTGGTAGTCTCCACCCCAAAAATCCGTTTTTATGCCGGCGCGCCGCTGGTTTCGCCGGCTGGATATGCGCTGGGAACACTGTGCGTGATTGATCAGGTGCCGCGCAATTTGACGGATGACCAGAAGCAGGCGCTCCGGCTTTTGGCGCGGCATGTGATGACCCAGTTGGAATTACGCCGCCAGACGCTTGAATTGAGTTGCCATCGTGACGAAGTTGGGCAGCTCAAGCAAACGCTGGCGCAGGCGCAGGCGGAAATTATCCGGCTTCAGCGGACTGGCAACGCTCCTAAGAAAGTGAAGCACGTCCGGAGTTGATGCCGGTCTGGCGCACGCAATTTGCTTCTAAGGCGCGTCTTTTACACTTAATCTCTGCGCGTGGAAACGGCGATGGTTATGGCGATTCTGATTTTCGCGGGCGCAAGTTTCTTCTTTGCGCTGGCGGAAACAGCTTTGTTTTCACTCAGCAAATGGCAGGTGGCACAACTTTCCGAAAGAAAATCCAGCGCGGGTCCGATTGTCTCTCAACTGCTCGAACGGCCCCATGATTTGCAGGCCACGCTGGCTCTCGGCAATACGTTTGCCAACGCCGCCATCCTTGCCGCCGCGCTGCGTATGGTCTTCGATGCACAGTGGGGTTTTGGCCTGACGATGCTGGCACTGGCGGCAGTGGTATTGCTGATTGGTGAAGTGTTACCCAAGACCCTGGCAGTGCGGCAGCCGGAGCGCTGGGCATTGCGCGTGGCGTGGCCCCTGCTGGTATTCCGCCGTGTAGCCAAGCCGTTTTATCGCGCGGCGCAGTGGACGAACGCGGCGATTCTCAAACAGGCCGCCGCCTCGGCCACGCCGCCAGCGGCTGTGACGGAGGCGGAATATCAGGAACTTCTCGAACTGGCGTGGCTGCAGGGAACCCTGGAGGAATCGGAGCGCGAAATCATTTTGCAGATCATCAGCCTGGATCGCCGCACGGTGCGCGACGTGATGCGGCCGCGGGCGCGCATGGCGTGCATTGCCGACGACTTGACCGTGGAGCAGATGCTGGCAGCCGCTCGGAAATACGGGCATCGCCGCCTGCCCATCTACGACGAGTCGCCCGATACCATCGTCGGCATATTGAACACGCGGGCCCTGCTACTCGACCCGAAGGCGGATCTGGCGGAGGTGATCGAATTTCCCTCCTTCGTGCCGGAGTCCATGAATCTGCTGCTGTTGTTCCGTGCGCTGCAAAAGCAGCAGCGCGGCCTGGCCATTGTGCTGGATGAATTCGGCAGCGCCGCCGGCTTGGTGACGATGGAGGACATTCTGGGTGGTATCGTCGGAAAAATCCACGTGGCTTCCGCCTCGCAGGGGTTTGTTCTGGAAAAAATATCTCCCGGCCACTGGCGAGTGAATGGCACGATGCGGTTGGAGGATTTTCGTCGGGAATTCCCCCTGTTGCCGGATGTGCCGGAAGTGGAGACGATGGGTGGCTTGCTGACGCATCTGCTCGGCGTGGTACCGGCGGTTGGCGAATCAGCGGCATTCGCTGGCTTGAAAATGACTGCGCAGGTAACCGACGAACGGCGGGTTCGCGAACTTCTGGTGCAACAGATCAAATGACTGCCTACCTCACCACTGTTTTTGCCATGGCGTTGTGCCTGCTGCTGTCGTTTTTGCTCTCGGGCATGGAAGCGGGCGTATTTGCGCTGAACCGATTGCGCGTTCGGCGGCTGGCGCGCACGGGCAATGCGCAGGCGCAGATCCTCCACGGCTTCCTCGAAAAACCCGAGAAATTTCTGTGGACGATTCTGGTCGGGAACACGCTGGTGAATTTTTTGATCCTCGGCTGGTTGCTGACCAAACTGCACATTTGGTTTGCCGGCCAGACCTTTTTGATCATCTCGCTGTTCACGGTCATGGTATTTGTGTTCTATTCGTTTTTTGATCTCCTGCCGAAGATGCTGTTCCGCGCGTTTCCCAATCGGTTGTGTCTGTCGGCGGCCAATGCCGTGCGCCTCGTCCATCTGGTATTGGGGCCGCTGGTGTTTATGGTGGAGGGCATTTCCCAATTTGTCCTGCGTTGGCGCGGGTCACGGGCATTCACGGGGCGGCTCTTCGGTAATCGCGAAGAGATGCGTGCGGTGATGGCCGAGGCGGCGCAGGCGCTTACCAGCGAGGAGCACGCGATGGTTAACCGCGTGCTCGATTTGCAGCATTTCACCGTGTCTCAAATTACCATTCCGCTGGCAAAAACGTTTACGCTCATGGCCCAGACGCCACTCTGCGACGCCTTGAAAGTCGCGGCGGAAAAAAATCTTTCACGACTGCCCGTCTGGGAATCGCGCGAGGGGAGGAAACGCATTGCCGGCATGTTGGATGTAAGTGCGTTGTTGTTTCTCGACAATCTGGACCCCAAAAAAACCACCGGTGAATTTATGTCACCCGCGCTGTTTCTCGATGACAGCACGCGGCTGGAAATAGCATTGCGCCGAATGCAGCGCGCGGGCCAGCGGCTGGCCATCGTGCTGGGGCGCGACGGCGGCGAGACGGGTGTGGTGGCGCTGGAGGACATTTTGAAACTCATGTTCGGTGAGGTGAAACTATGAATTGGGATCAGGTCATTGAAGACGGATTCAAACTGCTGGCTGTGGCGGTGCTGGTGCTCTTTAACGCTTTTTTTGTGGCGGCGGAACTGGCGTTCGTTCGCATCCGCGACACGCAGCTCGCGCCGCTGGCGGAAAAAGGCTTCCGGCGTGCTCGCAAGGCACGGAACATCGTTGCGCATATAGATTCCTACATTGGCGCGACGCAGTTTGGTATTACGCTGGCAAGTATGGCGCTGGGCGTATTGGTGGAGCCGGTGTTTCGTGCGCTGCTTGAGCCGTTATTTCCGCTGTTGAAGATTTCCAACGAACAGACCCAAGGCACCATCGCTATTGTCGTGGGCTTTTTCGTGAACTGCTTCCTGCTCATCATCGTGGGCGAACTGGTGCCGAAAGCCATCGCCATCCGCCGCACGCTGCAAACCTCGCTCTGGGTGGCGTCGCCGCTGGACTGGTTTTATCGCCTCTCCTATCCCTTTATCTGGGTGCTGCACCGCTCGTCGCAGGTGGTGTTGCGCTGGCTCGGTTTTGCGGGCGGTGAGCTGCACGACCGCCACTCGGAAGAAGAGCTGCGCATGGTGCTCTCGGCCGCGCAGGGGGCGGGGGACCGGCGTGATCTGATCTTGAATGCGCTGGATTTGCGTCGCCGCACCGCGCGCGAAGTGATGCGTCCGCGTAATGAAATCACCGCATTTGACACGACCGCCGCCCTGTCTGACTGCGTCGCACTTGCGGAGAAAACCCGCTACTCACGCTTCCCGATTTGTGAAAATGGCGACCTCGACCGAACCTTGGGTGTGGTTCACATTAAAGATTTATATGCTTTGCGCGAGCGGGCGAAGACGGCGGCGGAGCTGCTGCCGGTGGCGCGAAAATTATTTTACATCCCCGAAACAGCAGCCCTCGATAAATTGCTGCGCCGCTTTCTGGATCGCAAATCGCACTTCGCCGTGGTTGTGGACGAGTTTGGCGGGACGGTCGGCATTGTGACGTTAGAGAATACCATCGAGGCGCTCGTCGGGCAGATTCAGGATGAATTTGACACCGAGAAATCCGAACTCGTGCGGATCGGGGAAACCGTCTGGGAAGCTGCTGGCACGCTGGCGTTGCGTGAACTTGAAAAAATCATCGGCACCGTGCCGCACGATGAAAACACCACGACGGCGAGCGGTTGGGTGACGGAAAAACTGGGTGGCTTTCCCAAAACGGGTGACTGTGTGACTGTTGGGAGCTTTGACCTGCGCGTGGAAGAGATGGATGGGCCACGGGTGGCGAAGTTAAAGCTGGCCCGAAAAAATTGATCACCATTTCGCGCCGCGCCACGAGAAAAATACCGCAATGGTGGCCAGTGCCGTATTCAGTGCCACCGCCGCCCACAGGCTGGCTTGCGCTGCATTGACTGAGAAAAGTAGGATGGCGCCGATCCACAGGGCAAGCGGCGTGAAGTCCGGTGCGCTGGGATTGCCGGGTTGCTTGCGGATGAGATAGGGCATGATGATCGCTAGGATCAGCATCGAAACAACCGTCCACCCCAGAAAACTCAACGGTGACGCGCCGTGCCACGTTATGGGGATTTTCGTCGGTTGCCACAGCCAGAGGTGTTTCACGCGGGCGAATGGTTCGAGTGCCAAATCAAATGCTACTGCCAGTGCCGCGGTTAGCCCCATGAGCAGGAAGCCGTAGTTTTTAACCCGGCGCCACGGGCGCAACATCAGCCGTGCAACGCCGCGCGAGTTGAAGATGGCAATGATCCAGAGCAAGCCCACGGTCCAGGGCACCGTGTTGAATAATTGCGGGCCGGCGGTGGTGCCGAAGGACAACGGTCCTAATGGCAAGCCGGTGCGTGCGCTTAACCCGTGTGTGGTGCTACCGATGAGGGCTGTAATGAACGCGGCGAATAAGACGCTTTGCAGGGGTAATTGGAGGGCAAGCGCGCTGATGGAACCGGCGGTCGCCAAAACCAGCAGCAGGCCGTCCAGATGGCTCGTCGTACTGAGGGGGTTGCACACCGTGGCTACCGCCGCCGCGAGCGTGACCGTCAAAATCAAATAATGCGGCCACACCTTTTTATCCAAGGTGCCGTTAGCCGGCTGCTGAACTGGTTCCGTGCTAGGCTGCATTGCTGAAGTTATACAATATAAACAAATTTGCGTTCGCACAGTCTATTTTTTTTTGCGTAACGTTTCTACTTGTTTGGATGACAGTTTGCTGACTAGTTTTTGCGATGCAGAGTTGCCCCCATCCCGCCGCTGGTGCGGAATCACTGTTCCCCGCCTTTGACTACATTAGCGGTGAGACGTTCCAAGTGGCTCGTTGCCAGCACTGTGCGCAGGTCGTCACGCTGCCGGTGCCGGCAGACCTTGGGCGCTATTATCCCGCCGGCTATTACGGGGACAAGGCGGGGCGGCGATTTCCGGCGATGATGGAATGGTTGCAAGAGCAATTGTATGCCTGGCGGTCGCGGCAGGTGCTGCGCCGGTTAAAGCAGAAAAATGCCAAAGTTCTCGATGTCGGCTGCGGTCGCGGCCTGCTCCTCCGCGCGTTTCAGCAGCAGGGCTGTGATGTGACGGGCACCGAATTTTCCGACGGCGCATGCCGTTTCGCGCGGGAAGTCTTGAAGCTGCCGGTGCGCGTAGGTCTGCTCGACCAGTTGAATTTCCCGGACCAGAGCTTTGACATTGTGGTGATGTGGCATGTGCTGGAACACGTTTCCGACCCGCGTCCAATGGTGGCGGAAGTGGCCCGCCTTCTGCGGCCCGGTGGAATTTTACTGGTCGCTGTGCCCAACTTTGGCAGCCCGGAGGCGTGTCTTACCAAGGCCGGCTGGTTTCATCTGGATTGTCCGCGCCATCTGTCGCACCACACGCGCACCTCGCTGTCGCAAATTTTGGGGGCCGCAGGCTTGGCTCCGAAATGGGGCAGTTCACTGGCGCCGGAATACGATTGCTTTAGCTTCATGCAGTCGCTGCTGAACTGGCTCGGCGTGCAACCCAACCTGCTTTACAACTGGCTGCGTGGCCAGGGCGCAAAGGTCGTGGGCGGACGGCGCAACGCCGGATCCATCCTTGCCACCGTGCTGCTGGCGCCGGTGCTGGGTGTGATCAGTCTGCCGGCCACGCTGCTGCTGGCGCTCTTGGGGCGAGGGGCCACGCTGACCCTGACGGCTGTGAAGCAAAAGGTGTCGCCGCCGGAATTGCCTTGAGCGCGGGCGCGGGATTTGTTCTGCTCGCAACATGACGCTGGACGAGATTCGCGTAAAAATCAAAATCGGCGCGGAGCAGATGAACGCGCGCTATGGCACCGTGGTGTTTGACGAATGGGTGGTCGTCTCCCTTGAATGCAATCGTGCGCGCATCCTGTACTACACCGGCCCGCGCAACGACGAGTTCCTCAAGAATTTTGTGGCCGACCTCGGCTCACTCCGCACTGCGCTGCTCGATGAGAAATACGGAGCGGGCGATTTTGAGTTTTCCCGTCATGGCGTCGGGACGGGCATCGAGGCGTTTTTGGTTCTGGGCAACGACCTGTTCCTCATCTGCAATAACACGCGCGAGAGCATGGAAACCCTCGCCCAAAACCCCCGCTGGCTAAAGGCGCAGGTGCCCTTCGTGGAACTGGCGGAGACCGTCCGTGCCAATCCGCTCGGAGATTCCTGGGACACCAAGATTTTCACCCGGCCCTGACGTGGTCTGGCCAACTCCGACCTCGCGCGCATGATTCCGGTTTCACCCTGTTCGGCGGAAAAATCCGATGCGGAATATGAACTCCCGCTCGCGGGCTTCACCGGCACGCCGGAGGAGAAGGACCGCCAGTGGTTCGAGCAATGTTATCGCGGCGATTCGCAGCGTCAGCTTACCGTGCGGGCTGTGGTCATGGGCGGCATCCTCGGTATGTTCACGGCCGTCTCCAATCTCTACACCACGCTGAAGATCGGCTGGAGCTTCGGCGTGTCTATCACCGCGTGCGTCATCTCGTTCGTCGTGTGGAATACCATTTGCAAACTGCTGGGTCACCGCGTCACGCGGATGAGCGTGCTGGAAAACAACTGCATGCAGTCCACCGCCACCGCCGCCGGTTCCTCCACCGGCGCCACGCTCGCGACCGCGCTGGGCGCACTGCTGCTCATCACCGGAGTCCAACAGCCGTGGCCGGTGGCGGCCGCGTTTGTGCTATTCACCGCCGCGCTCGGGGTGTTTCTGGCCATCCCAATGAAGCGCCAGATGATTAATCACGAGCAATTGCGCTTTCCCTCCGGCATCGCCACGGCGGAAACGCTGCGCAGCCTCTACTCGAAGAGCGGCGAATCGTTGAAACAGGCTTACTCGCTGCTCATCGCGCTGGGCGCGGGCGCGGTCGTCGGCACGTTGCACACCTACTCGGAACTGGTGGAACAGTTGAAGCTGAAAAATCGCCTGCCGCATTGGCTGGATAAAATGTCTGGCTGGCTCTATTTACCGGACACGTGGAATTTTTCCGGCTGGTTGAATCCCCTGGCGCGCGGCCAAATGCTTGGCCTCGCGTTTGAGCCGAGCGTACTGCTTGTCGGTGCGGGCATGATCACCGGCCTGCGAGTGTCCCTTTCCATGTTCGCCGGCTCGGCGCTGTTGTACTATGTCGTGGCGCCTTATCTCGTGGCGCTGGACGTGGCAAATACCGGTCTGGCGGGCTGGATGCCGTCGTTCAAGCTGAGTCCCGAAGGGAACTTTAATCCCACCCGCTGGGCGCTGTGGGCCGGCACGGCGGTCATGGTGTTCTCCAGCCTCACTCAAGTGGCGCTCAATTGGCGCACGGTCATCCGCGCCTTGGTAATATTTAAGAAGGAGGAACGCGATGCCATCCACGATGCTGCTGAAGCGGTTGAGGTGCCGAACTCATGGCTGTTCATTGGCCTCGTGCCGATCACGATCGGCCTCATCATCGTGCAATACTGTGCGTTTCACATCGCCGTGTGGCTGGGGCTGGTATCGGTGGCCTTTTCCTTTGTGGTATCCCTCGTGTGCTGTCGTGCGACGGGTGAGACGGACACCGCGCCCGTCGGCGCCATGGGCAAGGTAACGCAGTTGCTCTACGCCGTGCTGCCTGGTGCAAAAGGCATCGCTGCCATCAACCTCATGGCCGCCGGCACAACCGCCGCTGCCGCCGGCGCCGCCGCTGATTTGCTGACGGATTTAAAGAGCGGCTATCTGCTGGGTGCAAACCCCCGCCGGCAGTTCCTTGCGCAATTTTATGGGGTGTTCTTCGGCGTCATCGCCGTGGTGCCAGCGTGGTACCTCATGGTGCCAGACAAGCAGGCGCTCGAAGCTTTCAACCCTCCGGCGACGAACATGTGGCGCGCTGTCGCCGACCTGCTCACGCAGGGTGTCAGCCATCTGCCGCACACCGCACTCCTCGCCATCGTCATCGGCGCGCTGGTGGGAATGCTGTTGCCCGTGGTGGAATGCCTTTGGCCGAAAATAAAACCGTATTTGCCGTCGGCGATGGGCTTGGGTCTCGCCTGGGTGGTGCCGTTTCAAAATGCTTTTTCGTTTCTTATCGGCGCGGTGATTGTCAGCCTCTGGCAGAAATGGAACCGGAAAAATTGCGACACGTTTGCCATCCCGATTGCCTCCGGGCTCGTTGCCGGGGAATCGTTGGTGGCGGCCTTCATCGCGATCGCCTGCACTCTCGTTGGTTTTCTGGCGATAAAATAATTGTTAAAATGTGGGGTCATTTGTAGGCTTAGCCAGCCAAGGGAGGAAGCCAGCCTCTATTCGTGCCCTCCTTTTTCCCATGTCGGGCCCAATCCTCACCACTCGCTTGGTTCTGGTCGGCATTCGGATGCCGTTATAAATTGCCAATCAGACGCCGCAATTCAGCAGCAAAAACCTGAATAGCAGAGGATTATGTAGAAATGAAAGTGGTAAAAGCAGTCGATAATACAAAAATTCAAGGTCTGGATCTTTCAGATATCATTAATTTCCTACGGAGATCTTTGGTTGAAAAACATGCTGCGTCGATAGGTGAGAGTTTTGATAAAAAGGGCAACCAGAGCTTGATGAGCGGTATGTCCACGTATCATCCGACAAGACAAAACGCCATTTTGGTGTAATTTAATTGTAATGACCAACCCAATTCACGCTAACGGCGGTGTAATCATGTCTCGGTTGGGGTCATTAAACTCCCCTGTTCCCAATCCGGCGACGATTGTTCTGCTGGCACTCTCCTGAAACTAAAATGAAAACCATGAAATTAAAATGCGCAGTGTCGCCGGTTTGCCAAGGGGCTCCAAAAAACAAAAACAGTCAGCCGGGCGGTTTTACCCTGATTGAACTGCTGGTGGTCATCGCCATCATCGCCATCTTGGCGGCGATGCTGCTGCCTGCCCTGGCCAAGGCGAAGGAAAAGGCCAGACAGGCTGGTTGCATTTCCAATTTCAAACAGATGGGTATTTCTATTGCAATGTATGTAGATGACAGCAATGGGTTCTTTCCATATACCGTTCCCAGCACCGCCAATGGTGGCACCGTGGCAGCGAATATTGAGTGGTTTCAGCTGTTATATCCATACCTGCCCAACAAAAATTCAAGCGGCACACCACTGGGAGCGAGTACGTCGCAACGGACAAACGTCAGTCAGGTGTTTGTCTGTTCATCAGCTGTTTTTTACCAGGTTGGGGCAATTTCGGGAACGACGCTACAAGGAGCAGGGATAAGCCCTTCGCCGTACGTTTTGACATATGCGGTGTCCGCAGTCATGTTGGGTAATGCCAATGGCAATATTGGTTCAACTGTTTACGTGCCCAGAAAAGCTTCGCCAATGTTGTATGCCGTCTCGGACATGCCGCTAGTGGTGGAAGCAAAACCAGATTATACCACGTTGTCAGGAAAAGGCCCGTATGATACGAGCTTTGCTCAGTTGGGGTGGACGGGCGGTGCGGCGAGGGATACGGTTTCAACTGACCTGGCCTTGTCGAGCAATGCCCAAAGGCGGGGGGTTGATTTTCGTCACGGCTCAGGTAAATCCATTGATGTGCTGCACCCGGATTATAGTGTTTCCGGAACCAGTTTTAATACCGCCAATTCCCTGTGGACAGCAAACACTTGGGCCAATAAATAAAATCGGTCTGAACAAGAAAAGAAAAAACCACAGTTCTAGTCCAAAGTTATGAAAACCATTTTTAAATACTGCGTGATGTCAAATCGATTTGTCCTGCGGCCGCTGTTATTGTTACTGGGCTTAGCCATGGTTAGCCAGTCGGGGTTTGGGTCAGTGCTGTTTTACGACCCAATACCTACGGGTTATACTGAAGGGGCTAATTTAGGAAGTGCCACGGCGGGTGGTAGTGCAAATAACTGGGCTGCATTTACCAATGGGACAGCCACGGTAACGGCGACTTCCTCAACGACAAATATATGGGTGTCGTCAACCAACGCGCTGACATACCCGGGTCTGATATCCTATCCCAGTCCGAGCCTGGGAATTCATGTGAAAGCGCCGTCACCGGGATACCAATGTGATGTGGTTTCCAGTAATTGGCCCGCGCAAACAAGCAATTCAGTCTATGTGTCATTTTTGTACAAAGTAATCACTGCGCCAACGGCATTAAGAACATTTGCTGGTTTTACGGATGGCAAAACTCTGGCTGGTACCACGGTAAAGGCTTCGCTTTGCTTGGACACAAATTTAAATCTGACATGTCAAAAAGCGGGGCAGCAATATCCGCAGCCGTCAAATGTTGGTAACGGTGTTACGTTTCTTGGGCCGTTGACTCTGGGTAGCACAAACTTGGTGGTTTTTCGCTACAACATAATATCCGGGTCGGCAAATGATTCTTTAGATTTATGGCTAAATCCAAGTGCAAGTACTTTCGGTAATAATGCCTTGATTCCATCTGCTGGAATGCAAAGCGTTGTGACAAATGCCAGTGACCCATCCCAGATTGCAGCCTTTTTGCTTCATTTGACTTCTTCCACAACCGTGGGCGAGTGGGTGTTTGATGAAGTGCGGGTGGGCACGAATTGGGCCGACGTTACTCCCAGTGTGAGTGCGGCTAGTTCGACTCTCACATCGGTGTCGGCAACTCCGAGTACGGGGGTGCCTGATGATGGAGCGACGGCCAGCACTATTACAATCACGGTGACAAACCTTGCCGGCCAGCCGGTGGTTGGTTTGGCCGCTGCCAGTATCGTGGTGAGCGCTTCCGGAGCGGCGGTCGTTACTCAACCGACTGTGGCCACGGACGCAAATGGAAGAACAACGTGCACGATTGTTTCTTCCTCTCCAGGGGTTGTTACCGTCTCTGTCACCATTGGAGGTGTCGTAATTACGTCCCAGCCTACTGTCCAATTCGTGGATGCTGGGGCGAAAAACCTGGTTTGGACGGGCAATAGTAGTTCTAGTTGGGATACCACATCCGTAAACTGGTCTAATACAGCAACCGCCGGTTCTGCCATCTATTCGCAGTATGACAACGTAATTTTCAATGATGCCGTCAGTGCTAGTGGTCAGACAAATGTTAACCTGACCGCAATGATGACGCCCAGCAGTTTGACAGTCAGTAATAATTCAAAAAATTATATAATTTCTGGAAGCGGTGCTATTGGTGGATCAGTTGCCCTGACCAAAGATGGGTCTGGCACGTTGACAATTGCCAACAGTGGTGGAAACACATTTACCTACACCAATGGCTTAACCAGCACGGCCAATCTACTCGCTGGCACGCTGGTGCTCAGCGGCTATGATAACGAATTACCCACTGGTGCCGTGGTCGCCATGACCAACACAGCAGTGCTCAATTTAAACACCAACAACCAGACTCTGGCTAATATTTCTGGGCAGGTGGGGAATACCCTTATGCTGGGCACAGGTGTGTTGACAGATTCCGGTGGTGGCAACTTTCAAGGGGTAATCAGTGGGGTTGGGCAGTTGATCAAAACGAACTATCTAACGGGTGGAACGCTGGTTCTATCAAATGCTAATACCTATAGTGGAGGCACCCTCATAGGCGGGTACACCAATAATACGAGTGTCACTGTGGCGAATGCGACTGGAAGTGGTACCGGCAGCGGTTTTGTTTTGGTACTGAGTACGAACGGCACATTAAATATTGGTGCCGCAGGAACGGCTGGCAGTGTATCAGTCAATTATATCACCAACAATGGGACGGTGGGATTAAGGCGGTCTGATAATTTTAATTTCCCGAACAATCTGGTCGGCTCTGGGACATTGAGTGTCAATACGGCTACGAACAACACCGTTGCGGTTTCGGGCACAAATTATTGCG
>Ga0214172_1000203_pt1 | contig 31652 bp, 49 predicted proteins | sample TroBogEpilimnion_29_FD_153010 | JGI IMG/M metagenome (GOLD analysis project Ga0214172, IMG submission 153010) | Freshwater microbial communities from Trout Bog Lake, WI - 12JUL2007 epilimnion | ecosystem: Environmental > Aquatic > Freshwater > Lake > Epilimnion/Euphotic zone | place: Trout Bog...
AAGTTATGGTCGAAACGAAAAGGAGAAACAAAGAATCCTAAATTATTACGGTGGACCAAATTCCAACCTAAGTTTTCTCGTGGCAATCGAATCTTATATATCGATACCCCGGGACAATTAGCTCCGTTGCACGCGACGGCACGTGGTGATGGTGGTCGTGGTCCATTAAAGCAAATCTACCGTCAAAAGGATTCTCAACCCATCGCCATTGTTAAGAACGAAAAGATTATTAAAGATTATATTAAATCTAAAATCGAGAATGTCGGTGCTTTGAAATCCGCGTGGTTCCACGTGGCAAAGAATATGAATGAAGATGTCTCCAAATTTCCGGCGTGGGTGCAAAATGCGTCCGGCGCCGCCAATATGATTTTACGAAATGAATTGGGGGACGCCAAGATGCCAACCATCGAGGTCGGTAACACAATTGGTAAACGTTCGATGAAGAAATCGAGCGAAAACTTTGTTCAAATAGCATTAAATTATCGTGCTTTTGCCATGCGAACGGCGATGGCCGCAAAATTGAATGGAATGGGCGACCCAATGGATGCGGTTAAGTTGTGGGCTTCAACTTATAATTCCGGATTGTTAACCGGTGGCCGTCACAATATTTAATTGTTATGGCTATTCTTTACGGAATTCAAACAATCGCGGAACGGTCCATTTTGGCCGTTTTCCAATCTTATGCGTCTTATCTTCCCGGCGTGCAATTGACGACGGGCCAAGCGGACACGTTGCGGACGACGCCGATCATCATCTTGAACGCGGCGAACGCGCGACCCCATCCGGATTTCGGTGGAACGCCAATGGGCAACTTTGAAATAACCTTTCAAATCGCCTGTTACTCATCGGCCGACGATAATACGTTGGAAACCCATTTGTCTCGCGTGGAGGCGATTCAAGGAATCATGCAAGACGTGGCGACGTTACAATCGAATTGGACGCAAGGAGCTTTAAAAGCGGCATGGATTGTTAACAACGAATACGAAGAGGCGGACCGGCGTTATGGTAATGTGATTACTTACAATTTGGTGGCCGTTTACCCTCCGGCCGGAAGTTGACCGTGGCGGAAGATTAATAAAATCTTATGGCATTACCAACGACCTACGGAACGGATCATAAATACGGTCTTTACGATGTTTCGTCCTTTTTGACTCTTAATTCGGACGATTTATCGACCAAGTTGAACATCGACGTAACGGTTACCAACGAAACGGGTCAGATTATCACCAATCGCGTGGATGACTATCAAACGGACGTTACGTTTTCCGGGGTTTTAAAGTTAAGCGCAACCCTACCTACGGTGGGTCAAACCTTAACTTATGGTGGTGTTAGTTACATTATCAAAGGGGTAGACGATTCGGGTTCTAACAACGCATATCGCAAGGTTTCGATTAAAGGCGTTAAATACCAAAACATTTCCACCACGTAATCCCCTTCGGGGATTCCCAACGATGGAAAAACGTTGGATAAAGGCGGCGACAATTTTACCACCCACGATTAAAATTTGTGGTGCTAAATTGTTGCCGTTTTGTTTACGGCACCGGATTGCTTTAGAAGCTTTGAATTCGCCGGTTATCGAACCGGAAGCGGAAATCACCCCGACGCAATTCATGTTGGCGCTTAGGGTTTTGTCTTCGCATGATCTAACGACAATTCGCCGCCCGTGGACGTTACGCGAACAATTCTACTTGGCGTGGTTTAATCATTCTAAGGAGAAATTTGTTTCTGAATTAAGGAAATTGATTATTTATTTTGAGGCACAAAACCTTTGGCCGCGTATTTGGGCGAAGGACAATCAAACGTCCGGGGTTCAAATCCCGTGGCAATTAACCGTGGTTTCTTCGTTGGTCCGTTGTGGCGTTCAATTGGAAGATGCGTTTTGCATGCCGGAGGCACAAGCGGTTTGGATGTATTTCGCCAATTGCAAAGCGGAAGGTGCCAAGGTTGAATTGATGACCGAAGAAGAATGGGAGGCCATTCGCAAGGACATGGAGGAACGTGCGTCCGCGTCGGAACAACCCAATAAATTAAACCGAAATTAAAATGTCCGACTCTGAAATTCGTATTAAATTTGGTGGAGATTTCAGCGAAATGTCGAAAGGCGCTTCGCAGGCCGCACAGCAGGCCGGAACCGCGTTCGTTGGGTCAATTGGTAAATGGGCGGCCGGTGCCGGTGCCGCGTTTGCCGGTGCGTTCGCATTTAAGAACATTGTCGACCGGGCGATGGATTCGGTGAAGAACGGTTTAGAATATTTCCATGAATTGCATTTGGCGTTACGTCGAACCGGCGTTGATGCCGCGGAATTTCAAAAGTTGTCTTATGCCGCCAAGGACGCGAACGTTTCCTTTGATTCCCTTGGTCGTGCTATGACCACTTTTAATCGCAATTTGGGACAAGACAAACAAACGCCGAAATTTAAAGAAACGATTAACAAGTTGTTTTCGCCGGACGAAATTAAATCGGGTCAAGTAACCGCGGAAGAAGCAATCAAACGATTAGCGGACGAATACGATAAGGTTGGCGATTCCGCAAAAATTGCGGCGATGGCGACCAATTTGTTCGGATTAAAGGGTAAGGAAATCCTACCGATCATCACGCAAGGTCGCGAAGCGCTCGATTCACAAACCGCCGGTTTATCTACTTTTACCGACGCTGAAATCACCGGTGCCGCGGCATTGGAGAAACGTTTGTTGGCTTTAAAACGCAAGGAGGCGATGGCCGGGAAGCTTGTGGCCGCGGCCGCCGGCAAGAAAACGATTAACGAAGAATTTTACGGCATTTCCGGATTGGCACCATTATCACCACAAGAAGCGGCACGTATTGGGGTAACGCCACAACGCGAGGAAAAGGAAAAGATGTTTCAAGACAAGGAACAGGCCAAGAAGGTCGCCGAATTTTATAAGAAAAATTATGGATTAAAACCCGGCGAAGTTGCGTCGATGTTAGAACAATCCACGGCCGGCGTTTTCGGAACGTCGATGTATAAACCTTTATTTGATAATCTTCGCGGATTACAGGCCGAAGCGGATAAGAATAAACCGAAACCCGTTTTGGCCGATAAAAGCAATCAACTTGCTTTGGCCGCATCGTCGTTACAAGCAATCGGTGGCGGCGACATTAATTCGGTCTTGTCTGGCGTTTATAATAGCGACATGTTGGACACGACGCGACAAATCGAAATCAACACGCGTAAACCTGACCCGGCACATCACCAAGCTCCTATTGGTCGGGCTGCTCGATAACTATGTCTACCCCTGTAACCCACGGTAATCAATTAACGATTATCGAAGCACAACCAACCCGACCCATCGAATTTGATGCGTATGGTTTGGTTCAAGCGCAAATGACGTTCGCCATCGATGCGACCGACGCGAACATTTCGAACGCTATTAACACCTTTTCTGCCGGTGCCGATTACCCTCATTCATTAGGGTTTTCGATGAAATCCTATCGTGGCCGAATTACCACGATCAAAGGGGATATTGCGATGATTAACGTTGATTATATCGGAATTAATAATTCTGCCGGCTATACCCTTCCCCAAATCCACGGCGTTGTAAACACGTCGGCGCAACCCATCGAAACCCACCCAAATTTTACATTGGTAACGGATTCCTCAATTTCGTCTTACGCGTTGGCTGGTAATGCGTCCGGCCCATTAAACAAAGCGGTTTTCCAAGAATCCGAACCAATGCCGGACGGTTCGACGCAATTCCTGTTCCGCGGTTTCGGCGTCGGTGATGCGTCAAGCGTCAACCCATTTGCCGGCGTCCGCCAATACTTAAAACCCGGCACGACGGTTCGCGGCACGATTTACGTGGACAACGCACATTCCGGCATCGCCGAAAATTTGTCCGCATCAATTGGTTGCTATCTTAACACCGTCGATAGCCAAACCTTGATTCAACCTTGGTTTGTTTATGGGGTAATTTATGGTTCCCGTTGGTTAGTTACGAATGCCAATTTGGAACCCATTGGTAAACCCGACACCACCGACGTTCCGTTTATTAAGGTTACTTACGATTTGATGTATGGCGGAACGGCCGGATGGAATCCAAAGATTTACGCAAAGGGACCGACCATCTTCTAATCATTATGGACGACGTTGGATTTTCTGGAATTTCTAATCAATTTGCAAACCGGTTTCAAGCCGGTGCGCCGATTTCCGCGTCGCAACTTAATGATCTGATTTCCGGCATTTCGACGGCATTACCCCAACCCTATACCGGCGACGGCCCATCGGTTTCGCATACTCCCGGCGGTTCAAATATTTTATCCGCGGACAATTCCATTACGCGAAATATCGTTCAACAATTCCAAACGCGCGTTATCCATACCGCGACGGGTTTTGGCGTTCAAGTTGCCAAGGGTCGCGTTTTATTTCAAAATGCAGAATCGATTGGAACGCCGGGAAACATTGGAACGTTTGAATGCAACGTAGTTGGTTTTTACTGTTATCCTACCGGTAAATTAACGACCGGCACCGGGACGGCCCCAACGCCATGGGTCAATAATGGTGGTTACGTAAATATTTCACCCGGACCATAAGCTTATGGGAACATTATCAAATTCAGGTTCGTCTGATTTTACCCTTGGCGTTTCGTCCACGTTGCCCGGTTCCTCCATTACGACCGGAACGACCTATGGTGGGGCAACAATTACCGGTGGATGGTCGACGACGTTAAATTCTTCCGGGGTGGTTAACGGTCATTACGTATTGGGCGGTTCGACGGTTCCCTACACATTGTCTTCCCCGGGCGATTCGGTAACGACGTCTTATACGTTGTCCGGCGGCACGTCGTCTTACAACATGGGTCCCGGCGGTTCGGCTACGACCCAATATGTTTTGCCGTCTATTTCTACCGGGTCGACCGGTAGTGGTATTACATTGGGAACGCCATCGGGAACGGCGACCTATACTTTAACCGGTGGTGCATCGACGAACAATTCCGCGGCGTTTGGTGCTGGTTCCTCTCAATCTTATAATTTGGGGTCGACGTCCGGTAATACAGCGACGATTAGCACGACAATCGGTGGAGTGACGACCACGGCAACCCTTGGTCCCGGTGATTCCGTTTCCAATTCTGCCGTTTCCGGGGACATTCTTGGAAGTTTATTGGAAGTTGTAACCGCGACCGGGTCAGATACGGCCACATCGACCACGACCTACAATGTCGGCGCCGATGGTTCAACGTCGACGACCTATGGTTCAAATTCTTGGGGTGTTTATTTAATTCGTCTTGGCGAAGAGGGTAACGCGGTTTCGCCTTATTTGGCTATTATGGCCGATGACCCGGACAGCGTTTCCGACGCGTATTCAAAATCGACGCCATTTGTTACCGGCCCCAATATGGATTCTTCGATTTGGAAGGATTTTGTCGTTTGCACGTATGTCAACGTTGAGGGGGCGGACGGTGGTAATGGTTTACTGATCACCGGCGGACCATATCCCAAACAATACCAATACAATTGCCAACGCGTCAAAATCGCATCGATAAATTGGAACGGTGCAAAATGGGTTGTAACCCAACATTTACTTGGGTCGATTACCATTCCAAGTAATCGGAAATATGGGGAAGTTTTTTATTGGGACAATTCAACGACGGCGCCGGATTGGTATTACACCCCCAAGGGTAATGACAAACGATTGGCGTGGGGCGGCGATTGGTTGAATTATACAAAAGACCCGTCGGGAACCATTATTTTTAACGTTTAACCGGGTTTTTGACCAACGCGGAAGGTTATGGCGACGCAGGTCATTAGCTTTAAACAAGGAACCTCGTATGGTTTCACAGGTTCTTATGTTCAAGATTCTCCTTCGTTTCCAGCAGATTTAACCGGCGTTACGATCCAAGCGGCCGTTCGCGATACAGGTTACAATTATTACCCTTTGATTGTAACCATTACGTCCCCGACAACTTTTAATGTCGTTTACCCTAATAACACCATTACTTGGGTGGTTGGTTCTGCATATATGGATTTACAATTAAGTTACGGTGATGGGTCAGTGTTTTATACTGAAACCATTTTAATCGACATTTTGCCATCCATCACCGGAACCCAATTCGCGACCAATCCAACATGGGGCTAATTCTTACTTTCAACCAATCCGCGACGATTCCCGTTTCGACGCCGTCCCCGGCGACGGTTAACTTGTCGTCCGGGTTGCCGGGTCCCAAGGGTTCCACCGGGACGGCCGCAACGATTACGGCCGGTGCTACGTCGACGTTAGCGCCGGGTTCGGCCGCGACGGTCACTAATTCGGGGACGTCGTCCGCGGCGGTTTTCAATTTCGGCATTCCCCAAGGAATGCAAGGGGTCCCCGGGACGGCCGCGACCATTAATGCCGGCACCGTTACAACGTTGCCTTATGGTTCCATTCCAACGGTCACCAATTCCGGCACCCAATACGCGGCGGTTTTCAATTTCGGCATTCCTCAAGGTCCCCAAGGGGTCCCCGGAACCAATGGCACCAATGGCGTGGGATTGCCAATCGGTGGTCTTACGGGTCAAACGCCGGTAAAGACATCGAACGCCGATTACGCGATTGCGTGGGTCAATTCCGTGGCGTCCGTTGCCGGCCGAACCGGTGCCGTTACTCTTTCCACGACCGACATTTCCGGAATGGCAAGTTATCTGTTATCGTCGACGGCCGCGTTGACTTATTACCCTTTATCTTCGAACCCTGCCGGTTACGCAACCACGTCCTATGTTTCTTCCGGGTATGTTCCCAAATCCGCGTCGGATGGCAATTACTACGTCCAACAAAACGGGTCGTGGGTTCAATTAATTGTTTCTTAAAATGTCTTTAAACATCTATTCCAAATCGTCGGTCGACGCGTTACTTCTTAACAAGCTTGGCGACGCGCCATCGGACGGAAATCAATACGTCCGCAAGAATGCCACGTGGTCTGTTTTGTCCGGAGGTGGTGGTGGTGTTTGGGGAACTATTACCGGGTCTATTACTGACCAAACGGATTTAATTGGTTATTTTGGTAATTATCTTCCCTTATCCGGAGGAACGTTAACCGGTGCTTTAAATCTTTCCACGGCCGGCGTCGTTTATTCCGATGGGTCAATTCAAACAACGGCACCGGTAAGTTTTACCGGCGGCGCGATTACTTCGTCCATTTATTGGAACGACGGGACGGTTTCAACGTCTATGAACGACGCTTATTTCCTCGTTCAAGATTCCTCATCCGGTGCTTATGGCGTTTTATATCAAAACGGTTTGGAAGTAGGGGACGGAACGCGAGCAATTATCATCCATGCCGCCGGCATTACGTTTGGAGATTCTTCGGTTCAAACAACTTCATGCCAAAATTATGGATTTTATGTTATTGGGTCAGGTGATCTGTCGTTAGACGGTTATTCTTTGACGAATGGAAACGTCAATTGTTCGGCCGGCCAAGCCACGTTTCAAAACGTCACATTAACTCCGGGTGATGGGGGTGTATTAACTTTCTCGGACGGGTCAATAATGACTACGGCCCCAATCGGTGGTTCTCCAGATTACAATGCAATTTCATATTTAAGTTTCTGCGTTAATCTGGCTTTTCTCTTTCAGTTTGGTTCTTGGAATCCTTCAACGCCAAATCAATTTCCTTTTAATTCAGGTAATTTAAACTCTATCTCGAATATTGCTTTATTGAATAATATTGGCGTAACTCAAGATGGAGTGAATTTTTATCCTTTTGATTCCATTTTAGTCGGTGGAGTTACATTCCAAGCTTCTACTTTTACTTCTTTTGATTCGGGCAATTACATTTTTTTGGCGTTCAAAGATAACGCTGGAACGTGGCACATGGCCCCATGTTGCATTCTTTATTCTCCTTAATTCTTAATTATGGCAAATCCAATTCCTACATCATTTAAAATTCCGGTTCCTAATCCTCCGGCCCCATCGGGTCCGGTTTCTGTTGTGATCCCGGCCGGCAAGACCGTTTTACTTTTAAACGGAACCAACGTCGTTTTACTTAAATCGATGTCCGCTCGAACCGTTGTTTGGACCGGATGGACGGTAAAGACCTACGACGACATGGCATCGGCCGAAGCGGACATCGCCGCAAACAAATGGACGGTGAACAAGACCACCACGGAACCAATTTCCCCGGTCACTAAATAATTTCCTACTATGAATTACTTAATCGTATTCTTAACCGGCGTCATTTTCGGCGCCATCGCCGGCGTTTTGACATATCGAAACAACCGCGATAAGGCCGAAACTGAGGTCGCCAAGGCCGAAGCAGAATTGGCAAACGACAAGGCCAAGGCGAAAACCATCTTAGACGCATTAAAGGGGAAGTAATGTTACGCGTCGCGTTTATCTTGTTGGCGTTGTTGTTAACGGGTTGTGCGTCTTGGTTCAAACCCAAGACGTCTATGGAACCCGTCGCACCGACTCCGACCGACGTCGTCAACGTTGCCGGTCTTTCCCAAGACAAATTGGACGCGAAGGTTTCGGCCGCAATCGCGGAAGCACGCGAACAAAACAAGACCCACACCAATTTCGACAAGGTCGAAGCGGAATTGTCCGTCGCCGCGTCGATGTTGCCCAAACCCGACGAAGCGGAAAAGGCATTAGCGCATGCACGCGCCGAACGTTTCGACCCGGCAGAATATGCCAAGGCAATTCAAATCGGAATGGACTTGCAAAAGAAGGTCGACGACGCGTGGGCCAAGATGGAAGCGGCACAACGCGAAGCACAACGTCTTTCCGAAATCAAGGACAAGGAGATTGCCCAATTAAAGAAGGACGTGGACGACGCAAAACGCGAAGCTGCTCGTAACCTTTATTCGATGGCGGCCGTGGGTTTGATGGTTATTGGAGCAATTGCCGTGGCCGTCGGTCGTTTGATTGCCGGTTCGTCGTTGTTGTTTTGCGGTTTGGTCATTGGCACCGTTCCTTTCATTCTGGCGACGCCATGGTTCGTTCCCGGCGTTGCGTCCTTGGCCATCATCGCGTTCATTTTGGTTGGTTGGCACGTTTTAAATTCTAAAAAAGAATCTAATGCGAAAACGCCGGCCACCGTCGAAAAGGTTTAAAATCACAGAAGACGATTTAACCGAAGAAAACGAATGGGGTTATACCCATCGATTTAACTCCAAATTCTTCGAAATCGTCATCGACGAAAACCACCGAAACGAACGCGAACGTATGGATACGCTGATCCATGAAGCAATCCATGTAGGGAATTGGTATATGTCCGAACGAAAAGTAATCGCATTGGCCGACATCATTACCCGCGTTTTATGGCGACAAGGTTATCGTCGCCGCGTTAAATCAAAATGAGCGCTTCCCCGGTCGACAACGAATCGATGACCCCGGTCATCAAATCAACGGTGATTTCCGTTGTCCTTGGTGGTTTGGCGATGGCGGCCCGTCTTTTGTTATCGGAACATCCTGTTTCGGCCGGTTACATCATTCGTCGTCTTGCCGCGGCAGGCATAACCGCGGCGTTCGTTGGATGGGGAATCACCGATTATGTCGCGTCGGTCACCTTGCGATATTGTTTAATCGGCATTTGTGCTTATTCGGCTCCGGAAGTAGCGGATGCGGCCGCACGCTGGTTACGCAATAAAATGAATAAAGCGGTCGACGCCGAAGCGCCGAAGAAAAGGGTAAAACGTCATGCCGGACGAAAAACCAAACGATAACAACCTACTAATCGCGGTCGTCGCGATTATTTTGTTTTCCGCGATCGCGGCCGTTTCGTCGGCGCTAATATGCGATTACGTCTTAAACGCGTTCCAAAATGCGGACGAGACGATGGCATTGTTGATTACGGCCGACGGTTTCAAATCGACCGACAAGAAGCTTGAAACCAAGTTGAATTCTGCGACGACGGCATTGGTGAATTGCCGGGACGTGGGTTATTCCCTTGGCGTGGGGTGCGTTTTATGTGGGGTGGCGGTCTTTATACGGATTCGGCGTCAAAACGCCGCCAATGACCGGCCAGACGGCAAGGTTTAGCGGTCTTAGGGGTATCCCCGGGACAAGTTAGGTTGCCGGGTTGGGGTGGGTTAAAGATTCTTTAATGAATAACCTTTACAAACCTACGGGGATGGGTTTTTGTTTGGTCATTCCTAACCCGAACCAATATGACCCAACACCAACAACGCGCGTTGTTAAAAAAATACATCGCCGCATTCCTGAAACACCAACGGGCCGCAACGTTCGCCCTTCGTCAAATCAACGAAATTTGTTTAAACGAAGGTGATCCCGTTTATTATTACGACAACGCGATTAACATCCAAGGCGAAGAATCTTTACGTAATTACGCGGCCGGCGAAACCGGCCCGGCACCATTCGTCCCCGGCGAATTCCTTGCCGTCATCGAAGACGCACAAGACGTAATCGCAACCAATAATCGCATCGTTTAATTTCCTACCCACCATGAAAACACCATTAACTAAAGAACAAGAACAGGCCATCGATTTTGCCGCGTGGATGTTAGAGAAGATCGCGGAATCAAACGAAGGGAAAATGACCGATACGGCCCGGCATGCGCTTATGGCCGGTCACTACGCGCTTGCGTCCTTAATCCGCGACCGGGACGCCAATAAAGAAAACGCCATCGAACAATGTAACAATTCGTTCGAAGTTATCGAATAAACCTAATTTTCTACCCACCATGAAAACCAAACCCAAATCCACCAAACCCAACGCCGAATCCAAGTTTTCCGATGCCGATAAGTATTTTATCGAAATGGGAACCGAATTAATGGCCATGTTCGAATCCCTTGATTCCATGCCGGCCAACGAGAATTCCCCGGTAACCCGGATTAAGCACAACTTGCGTTATGCCATTCTCGAAATCTATAAAACCGTAGACGCGAACGTTGCGAAACGCGCGAAGAAGAAATGAGTTACGATCTGTTCGCCGACGCGGTTTTATTGCCAACGGCCATAATTTTTGTTTTGTTCCTTGGGTTAATCCTCAAATCAAAATGAAGAAACCCGAAGACAATAAAACTAAAGGACCTGATTTATTTGCATCGGCGGAAATAACCGCCGGTGCATCTTCGTCTAATCAAAACGGCATTATTCACAACTTGTTGTGGGATTGCTACTTAATCAACGACCGGTTAGCGCTTGGCGACATTTTGCACGTTAAAAATGCCGTCCCAATCCTTCGCAAACATTGTGAATCCGCGAAACAACAACTTTACCATTTGGGCGCAAAGGACATTTTTATCGATTGTTACGACCATGGAGGCGGCCGCGTAGGGGTGACCTATTCATTCAAATTGGACGGTCATACCATCGAGGGGACGCAATCCCCGGGCCGGCGGAAGTTATGATCCGTCCCCTTGCGCTAATAAGCTTGTTGGGAACATTAAACCTAATGGCCGTCCAGCCCCCTACCGATGCCAAAATTCTAACGGCCATCGGATTGGTCGAAACCGGGATGAAACGGACGGCACGCGGCGATGCCGGCCATTCGTTTGGTGCCTATCAAATGTCCCAAGATTCATGGGCGACCGGGAATCGCCGGTTATCCGCGGAAGGATTGCCAACCTACCCATTCCGCCAATGGAGGTCGGAAATAGCGCAAGATGCCGTCGCCATGGGCCTAATTCTGGCCATCCGCGACCGTTTAAAGACGGAAGGGGTAGTTACCCCTACCCCGGAGCAAATCGCCTTGGTTTGGAACATGGGATGGTCGGGTGCCAAACGCGTAGGGTTCCGGGTTGATGCCGCCCCACCGGTTCGGGCCGATTATGCAAACCGGGTTGGAAATCTGGTCCGGGACGCAAAATAACCTTTACACAACCCGGTCGAAACGATTAATTCGGGTTATCCAATCAACGATCACCATGAATATTAAAAATTGTCGCGTTATCGGTTTCTTCTCCATGCCATCCCAAACGTTCGCTCAATCGTTCCCCGAATCATACAACATGGAGATTCGTCGATTGGTCGAAGCTTATGGTCCTAACATTGGATCGTGCGAACATTGTGGTATGGGGATTACTCACCACGTCGTTGTGGTAGACGAAAACAACAATCGCAAATTGATTGGCACGTCGTGCGCAACCAAAATCGGTATTGAACAAGACCAAATTCGTCATCGTTTGACCGACGAAGAAAAGGCACAACGCGACGCCAAACGCGACGCATGGCATCAACGTTTTAATGCGGAAGTTGCCGCGTTGAAAGAAAAGGAAAACGCACGTCGCAAACAATTCGCCGATATTATTGCGGTTTTAATGAGTCAAGGAACCGATTTCCATAAATCCTTGGCCGATAATTTGGTCGGTGGTCCATTGTCTTATCGCCAAGCACAATTTGTTGCCAAAGCACATTTTGCCACCGGCCGCCAAAATAAATCCAACATCGACCAATGGGAAATCATCGTCGAACGGGTTATGGCGAAATAATATGACCACGACGACCGATTTCCTTTACATTGGCATCGACCCCGGCGTTAACGGCGGAATCGCGTGGCGCGTCGACGGTAAAACTTACGCGGTTAAAATGCCACCCACCCCGGTCGATATCGTTAATTTATTACGGCAATTCCAACAAACGAACAGGATTGTCGAATTGTTTTTGGAAATTCCACCATTATTCGCCGGCCGGAACATTCCCGGTTCCGCGATCGCAAAATTGATGGGCAACGCGGAAGGAATCTATTTCGCCGCGTTAAGTATGGGTTTTAAAATCCATCGCGTGGCACCGGCCGCGTGGTTAAAAGCACACCCCGTTGGCACTAAGGGGAAACGGACCACGACCCAATGGAAAAATTCCCTTAAAGCACGTGCCGGCGATTTATTCCCCGATGGGGTCCCCATCACATTGTGGTCGGCCGACGCATTATTAATTCTTGATGCCGGCATTCGCGGCGCCATCAAATAACTTTCCCATTATGGACAAACATATCACACCTATTCCACCCACGTCGGAAATCCGAACGATTCCCGGCACGCAATACGTCGTTATCGACAATCGCCTTGTTGCGAAACTTCTAACGCCAATGACCCAAGGTTTGGACGAACAAACCTTTTTTAATCTATTTATCGAAAAGAAATGTCGTCGATTGTCTTTAGATCGCGTGGTTAAGTTATCTAAAGGCGAACCTGATTTTAAAGAATAATTACTATGGAAAACCCAACCCATTCCCAAACATCCAAGGCGACGGCCGATTTTGTCGCGTTTCTAAACGAAGTTGAGAATCCCCGGGCCGATAAGTTTAATCCGGCGTTTAAATCTAAATACGCGTCGTTACCGGCCATTTTGAAATCCATTAAAAAAACCGCGCGTAAATATTTCTTGGCCATCTACCAAGAAGCGGAAATGGAACGCGATGCGGCCGGGACCGATTATCTTGTCATTAAGACCGGATTTATGCACGTCACCGGCCAGATGTTCCCGGCCCGATCTAAGATGTCCGTAAAGGTCACCGGGTTGAACATGCAACAATTCATTTCCGCGTCTCAATATCTTCGCCGGCAAGGTGCATGCATCGCCGCCGGGATTTCGGTCGACGTGGACGACGATGGCAACGCGGCATCGGGTCAAGCGCTTACCCAACAACGGCCGGCCACGACCCCGGCACCGGGTCAACAAACTTCGGTAATGGTGGCACCCCAACGCAAACAACCATGAACGTCCCATTGGCGGCATCGAAGCTACGTAAACCATCGGGGAACCTTCGTCTTTTGTCCGTCAAATTGCCCCCATATGCGTTGGTTATTATTTACCAATCCGGAAAGGTCGAAAACCCTGAATTCGTCGCCGATTACTATTCCGGCACCGAAATTAACCGCATCGGTCATTTTTTTGCGTTTCAAGAAGAATGGAAACGGTGGAAACGCGAAGTTTACCCCAACATCGACGTCGATGAACCTTATGAGTTGTGGGCCAAGTTTAAAGACGAATGGGTTATGGTTAACCCGAATGCCGTCGACATTCCCAAACCAAACCGCTAATTAATTATTATGAAAGAAAAGAAATTGAAATACGGCATGCCGGCCAAATTGGTTAAATTGATTAATTTACAACCAAGGACCATCGTCGAGGGAATCGCGATCTACTTGGATAAGGAACCCTACATCGAGGTTTCCGTTTCCAAGAACAACAAGGAATTTTTCCGTAAAATTTACCGACAATGGAAAATCATGAAATACCCTCTTCTGGCCCGGTCGGACGTTACTTATTATCATTTTAAACGCATCGACGATGCGCCGTTTCCAATGATTAAGGAAATCGACGTTTTAACTAACAAAAAACCCGAATAACCACCATGTCCAATCCCGAATTCATTACGCGGAAGTTAAATGAAATTTCCGACGCGTTAGGCGAAATCGAAATTTACATCGACGATAACATTATCGCGGACGATTCGCGGCACGCGCTCGATGACACTAAACAAGCACGTCTTGAAATCGTGCGAACCTTGCCGGGACAATTGGAAGAAACATATCAATTAAAACCCTTGTATGACCGTCTAAAATCGATTGGTGTTTCCTTACGTTGTATGCGAAACAATCTCGACCGCGCCGAAGATTCCATTAGTCGAGCAAATGAGGCCATCGCTTTAATTTCCGCGTCCATCGAACGCGTCGACGAAAACTTATAATTTCCCTAACCCAAACCCAAATACCAACATGATCATCAAAGACGAAGATTACCGTTCATTTGCCGCTTTAAATTTTTCCGGCATGAAAATTCTCCTTAAATCGCCGGCCCATTACCGGTGGTCCATCGATAATCCTACCAAGGAGACTAAGGCGCTACGCATTGGCACGATGTCCCACGCAGCAGCGTTACAACCCGAAGTTTTTAAAAACTACGTCGCCGGTCCGGACGTCAATCGCACGACCAAGATTGGCAAGGAGGCATGGCAACAATTCGTTGATTCCTTGCAACCCGGCCAAATCGTTTCGGACCCCGACGAAGTTGCGTTGGCAACCAAGATTGGCGACCGGTTTCGCGAATTAGTGGCATCGGTAGGTTGTGAAGGGTTCCAATACGTTGAAACAGGGTTTGCGACCGATTACGCTGACATTCTCTTTAAATGCAAAATCGATGCATTTGGCACCGATGGTTACATTTACGATTTAAAAACGACCGAAGACGCGTCCCCTAAAGCTTTTCTTCGCGAAATCTTGAATTATAAACTTAACTTGCAAGCGCTACTTTACCGAACGTTATTTGAACGCGAATTCAAGACCCGTCCCCTTGGGTTTCGATTGGTCGTTATCGAGAAAACCGAACCCTATTTCGGTGCCGTCTATACCATGGGGCCGGAATTGATGCACCGGGCCATGTTGGATCTGGAGGAATGCATTAAAACCTTTTCCAAATGCACCACGGCGAACGCTTGGCCGGCATATGAAAGCAATTCGTTATTAGATTTGCCCAAGACCGAATCCAAATCGTTAACCTTCTAACCCACCAAACCAATGAGCAATCAAAACAACACGGAATTAGTCAACATTACGCAAACCGGCGTTTATCGTCTTCGCCTTGTCCGCCCCAAATCGGACGAACAATGGAATAAACGTTTCTACATCAATAAAAACAATTACGCGGCATGCCGTCTTTTCTTCATGGGCGAAAACAACCTTTGTCTGACCAAGAATTATTCCGCCCAATATGGTAAAGGGTTGGCCATCTTGGTCGGCCGCATGACCGGTAAATTCTCGCCGGAGGTTTCCCCTCAAATTTCGGTGGAACAATTAAAGAAATACGTGGAACCGGCGTTCGGCGCGATCGCGGAATTCGACGTCGAAGTTACCCAAGACGGCGAATATAACGGCCGTCTCCAATACAAATACATTTTCAAGACGATTAAACCGACCGGTATTATCACCGGTCAACCACGTCCAGCCAACCCGGAAGATGCCAATTATTCCCCGGACGACAACAACCCGGCCGCCGGCGAAGCAATCGATTTCTAACCCGAATAAAAACTAATTTTATGAAATCAGATTGGAACGAAATGAATTGGGCGCCTAAGAATGGGCTTTATATCTTGGCATATTGCGACGATAAATCTATTAAAATCGTCCAATGGCAAGATTACTCAAGTTTACCCTTTGGACAATGGGAAACCGTGGATACTGAATGTAAAGTTGACCCCGTTTATTGGATGCCATTACCGAATAAGCCGGATGAAGGACATCCGCCGGCACGCGAATATTGGGAACCTAAACCTGATACATATATTCACAAGGACGTTTATGAAAAACTTGAATGCAATTACAGGGAATTAAAAAAGGATTACAATCTTCTTAAAGAACGTCACATTAACCGCGGCGAAGAATTGAGCAAATTGTCGCGTAAATATGCACAATTGGTTCAGTATTCCATGGATAATAAAAAGCAATTGGATGATCGGACCCAACACCGCGATAAGCTTCTGAAAAAATTAGAAGAAATCACTATCGACCGAAACAATTTAAAAAAACTATTAAACACGGCAAACACGCGCATCCCGTTCTTTGAATCTTGTGGTTGCGAAGACAAAACGAAGCAAGACCGAGACGAATTATTAAAGGAAAACAACGATTTGCACGACATCATTAAAAAGATGAACGAAGACATGGATCATCTTGAATGGGTGGCAAAAGATTGGGGTGAAAGTAATTTGCGTTTGATGGAAAGAATTAAGCGTTTAGAAGACGTCGGTAGTCAAATGGCATACAAATATTTAATTTGCTATAAAACCCAAACAAGTATGGAGCCGGATTCGGTTCGTCTTTGGAATAAAGTTAAAGAGGAAAAGTAAACACCATGAACAAAGACATTTTCGGTAATCCTTTGGAGGTTGGTAAAATGTGGAACCTTCATTGTCAGGTCGGGAATGACGTCGTTAAATTAAAGGAAACGCAAAAAACCTTATACGACGTCGTCGATGAATGCATCCGCCAATGCGATCAAGCAAACCAATGTTTAATCAAGGGCCGAGAAATCGTCAAAGTAACCGCTATCGAAAATGAAAAGTTGAAGGTCAAAATCGAGCGCTTGGAACGTGCCGGCGATTGCATGGCCGATTGGATGCGTTTTATGGATATTAATAAAACTCAGGTCCATGATTGGAACGCCGCGAAGGGGGTGCAATCATGAGCGAACCTAAACGATATGGATGGGAAGTTAATGAAGAAAACGATTTTGCCCTAGTTGAACATCCCCAAGGCCAATATGTTGACTATGAAAACTACGCCCGCCTAAAGGCAGAGGTCGAGTCCATCCGCAAGTATTGGAAGGCGACAGGCGAAGGCGTCAATATGTATGTTGGCAAATCAATCGCTCTTGAGGATGAAGTCGCCCGCCTCAAAGCCGAAAACGAGAAATTAAAATTGACCCTTGAAGAAGAACGTCAGATTTCCCGCCAAAATTGGAATTACGATCCTCACTACGCATACCTACAACTTAATAACGCCCGCCTCAAGGCCGAGGTCGAGCGGCTGACCGCCTTCACCACCCGCACCATCATCCCGAACGAGGAATTGCAAGCACAGGTCGAGCGATTAACCAAAGCCGGTGATGCGATGGTTGAGCACGTTCTTTTAGCACATTGGGGGTCGTTTGAACACCTTCCGATTGGATGGAAAAAACTTATTCCAAAATGGTTCGCCGCCAAGGACGCCGCAAAGGACGGCAAGGACGCACAATGAGTAAAGTCAAACGATATGGGTTATCCAAGGAAACTTGCGATATTGAAGAAGGTAAATATGGTTGTTTTGTATATATTGACGACTACGAAAAACTTGAAAATGAAAACAAACAATTAAAGTCACAGGTCGAATGTCTGACAAAAGCCGGTGATGCGATCTATCAATCGTTTGACCAATTCGGTCAAGTAGATGCAAAGACGATTAAGCGATGGCAAACCGCGAAGGACGGCAAGGACACACAATGAGTGAATTCTTTATTTTCGACCAAAACAATTCCGGCGGTTTCTATAAATCCGATGACATTGTGGCGGCCACGGTAATCATCGAGGCACGCGATTATATCCACGCAAACGAAATCGCCGATAAGCTTGGCATATTCAATTACCATTATTGCAAATGTTGCGGCCGGCGATTCGAATTACTATATGGCACCGAACCCACCGTTCCGGACGTCGACGCCGCGATCGCCATCGCCAAGAAGTTAAATAAATTTCAGGATTACATCATTCATTTCCTCGATGGTAAAATCGACAAACATCAATTCTCCTAACTCAACCCAAATGGATAAAAAATACGTCACCAAACCCATTATTTTTTTAATTTCGGGTTATGCACGCGCTGGAAAAGATACTTACGCGGAATTTATTAAAAAACATGTAAATAAAGACATTTATGTTTATCGAATCAACTTTGCGGATGAATTAAAGGTGGTTGCAAACGAGGTTCTTGGTTCGTTGGGATTGAAACGCCATGGCAATTTTTTTGACGATGCGTTTAAAACAGCAAATCGGCCGGTTCTGACCGCGATTGGCAATATGGCCCGATCTATTGACCCCGACATCTTTGTTAAGAAGTTTATCGCCACGTTCGATTGTTTGAATAACGGACGCGCTCCGGCCGTCTACATTTGTTCCGATTGGCGTTACGTAAACGAATATACGTATTTAGTTAAACATTTAGATAATAAAAGTTATATTGTTCCTCGTTATGTCCGCAAATTAGGTTCTTTGCCGGCCAATGAAGAGGAAAAGGAATCAATCAAAGAATTAACTCAATTTGTAAAACCCGAAGCTATTTACGCGGACGAAGGTCATTTAGACACTTTGGAACAATTTGGTATAAATGCCGCGAATTATGTTAATGATTATTTTGAACAAACAAAAGACTTGAACGGCCAATGATTTGCCAAATGAATCCGGCGCCCAATCCCCACCACGACCGATTGCCGGACGATTTTGTTGAACGTTGCAAGATTCTCAGAATTTCAATTTCACGCGCGTTGTTTCTCATTAAATGTGCCCATTCCTCAAACCCCGTAATGAATCGCCGGGGAAAGATTGTTTCAGTCCCCTATGATCCACGCGTCCTTTTAGACGAAGCGCTTAGAATCGGATTAGGGAAAGACGCATTACGCGTCATATTTAAAGGTGAATTTACCTTAAAGGAAATCGAGGACATGGGTTACAAATTCCCACGCCGGTCGAAATACCCACCCCCACCGGGCCGCGGTTATTATTCCCTTTTCCAATGGGAACCACATTTGAAAACTAACGTAAATTAATTTATGAAACAAACCGTCATCGAACCCAAGACGCCGGTGGAAACCTTTTCCATTACGCGGCCATGGAAAAAGTTTATCGTGGTTTCTTGTTCCCACGGTGTTTACGCGGACCCCATCGCATTAGACGCGGTTTGTAAATTCATCGATGACAATAAACCCACAAGACGCATCCATCTTGGTGACGCAATTGACCTGTCGGCGTTTATGGGTTCGGCCGACGGCGAAGGTGACCCCTTAAAACCCGACATCGACGCCGGATTGGAATTCCTGACCCGAATGGAGGTCACCGATTTTATGGCCGGCAACCATGAAGCACGTTGTTGGCGCGATCGTTTAAGCAAAAATGAATTACGCGTCGAAGCGGCCCGGACGACAATCGAACAAATTGAAACCACGTGCTTAAAGCTTCATGCACAGTTTTACCCTTACAACGGGGTGTTTTCCGCGTTCAAGATTGCCGATTGGCTATTTACCCACGGTTCTTTGTTCAACGAAAACGCGGCACGCGACATGGCCGAAACCTACGGGAATGTTTACTTTGGCCACATCCACAAGACGATGATGCAACGCGGCCGGACGTTTAAACCTTCCATGGGGATTGGCGTGGGGTGCTTAACGCGTCGCGGAATCATGTTATATGCCAATACGCGCCGGGCCACGCTATCGTGGGGCCAAGGATTCGGTTATGGCGAATATTGCGACGACATGTTGGTGGCCAACCTTCACGCGCACGACGGGACCGACCTTTGGAAATTACCGTCATGACAATTAAACCCAAATCCCCGGCTCAATTGATGTGGGAACGATTGGCCGCCATGCAAGACCGTCGCGATCTAATCCCGGACGGTTACCGGCAACTTTACGAATGGACGACCGTTTTTAAATGCAACGCCGCATCGTTACGCAAAATGTTGAAAATCGGCGAACAACGCGGATTCGTCGTCACCGACCATTTTTACGTTTTTAAAAATCACCGGATGAAACGCCGAAAATTCTTTAAAATCCTTACCAATGACGTTAACGACCTGACCGAATAACTTTTCTTCCCATCCCATGCCACCCAACAACACACCCGCGCCGGAATCTGGCGACGGCAATAAATCCCAATGGTTTGACCCACGCGAATTGCGGAAATTCGACACAACCAATGACCCTAATTCAATAATTGGCCGCCGTTGGCTATGCAAATCGTCATCGATGATGATTGTTGGCCAATCCGGAACCGGCAAATCTTCCCTAATGATGCAATTCGCCGTCCGATGGGCCGTAGGCAAAGATGCATTCGGAATTAAACCCAAGGAACCGTTGCGTTCCATTATCTTGAACGCGGAGAACGATTTTGGGGATTGTGCCGAAGCTTATCAAGGTGCCGTTCAAGGCGCCGATCTAACCGACGACCAATTGGATGTCTTAGACGCGAACCTTGCCATCGTCCGCAACACAACGTCCATGGGGGAAGATTTCGCAACCTATATGGAATCTTTAATCCGGCAACACAACGCGTCAATTATTTGGGTGGACCCATTGTTAGCGTTCGCCGGGTTCGACATTTCAAATCAAAAGGAAACATCGGCGTTCCTTCGCCGGCAAATCCACCCAATTTTAAAAGCGACGGGGTGCATTTTATGCTTTATGCACCACACCACCAAACCGAAGAAGGAAAACGAAAACGAACAAACCACAATCGCGTCGATGGCATACCAAGGCGCCGGTTCCGCCGAATTCGTTAATTACGTAAGAGAGGTTTGTTATTTAATGAAAACGTCCGGGGACGACGTTACTTACAAATTTGGGTTAACCAAACGACGCGGCCGTGCCGGATTAAAGAATCGTTATGGGGAATTTCGCGGCGAAATCCTCATCCGGCATTCTACCCGACCCGGGGTAATTGCGTGGGAATACGCGGAAGACGACCAAGGACAATCTAAAGACCCATCGCCGTCGAACGGCAAGGGGTCGCCACGGCGTTATTCATAGGTCATCCGACCTACCACACCAACCCGACCATCAAAAGGTCTTAAAATCGATTTACGTGCGTTTCCCTAACCGCTTAAAGCTTCTTTTCGCCACCGTGGATAATCCCTGTGGATTGTCCGTATTTCTTACCCCTAAAGGGGTAAGAGGGAATATTACTTCCCTAACGGTCGTAAATTCCCATTTGAAAGACAATCAATTCACCCGGCGCGAGGAATCCGGAATTAAATGAAAAATAAACATTACAGGTTTTCCCGTCGCGTTAAATTACTGAGGCATTGGAAGAAACATTGGTCGGCGAATCCTGATTTAATGGAATCCTACCGGCAAGCGGCCACCCAACGATCTGCGGAAATCCGTAATCGTCGAAATGAAAACCTGAAGAATCTTATAATGACGTGGCCACCCCTAATGACGTCGGAAGAGTTTAAAGGTTATTTGAAAACTTTGGCCGACGATATTATCGCGGACGGTCGACGGAAATATCATCCTGATTCGATGCGTCGACGTCTTGCCGGCAACCAATGGGTTACGTTCGATATTGTTATCGGCCGTTGGGTTAACCGCATTCGTCCCAATTGATTTCCGTAACGATGTGTATTACTTTCGTTTTGTTGTCCGCTGATATTGCCAAAGCTTATCGCGATTGGTTTTACAAAAACCTAACCGCGACTGAACGCGCCGAATTAATCCGTCGTGGATTGTTCGACGTCGAATGTTTAACGGACCCCGAAGCGGCGTTAACCGACCGTCGTTGCGATCAAGATAAATATGATTTCCGGGAAGTTGAACAACGCGATCTGTATCGCGAAAGAATGCAACTAACCGATGACCAACAACGAACCACGTTAGATGAAGTTATCGATAATGAAACCAACCAAGTTGACCCACGATTGGCCGAATTGGATTATGCATCTATTCGTTTACGCGGTTTAATTCATTTCCTTCTCGACGGGTTAGACGCGTCCACCGATCCACGCATAAGGTTACGCGCGGACGTTATCCGTATTGTGGTCGGCCACGGTTCACCACCACCCATGGCAACCTTGGCCAAGATACATGGGTTGACGAAACAGGCCATTAGCAAACAATGCGTCAAGCTACTACGGCAATTAGGTTTGGAACCGTCCCGGTTTATGACTCCACGGGCCGAAGTAGAGTCAAGGCGACGTAATTCGGTGGTTAAGAACATTTTAAAACCTATTGTTTCGTCAACGGAAACGACCCACCAAGACGTTTTGACGGTTAGGGGTATACCCCCCGGTAAGAAATCTATTTCAGGTCCTAAAAATGACAGCCCGCGGTCGCGACCACGTAAAAAACGTGGCAATAAACTCAACGGCGATATGGGGGCGGACAATCCCGGGAAGAATCTTTAATGCCAATTACCAATCGAGAATTTGCCGCGGCATTTAACATCACACCGACTCGGGTTGCGGCGTTAATCCGGGCCGGCATGCCAACGGAATCGATGGAAGAAGCGACGGCGTGGCGCGAGGCACGCAAATTGCGTGGCCGGCGTGGTGGGGTGGAAAATGTCCCCGATCTGGAAATTGATGAAACGCAAATCCGCGCTGACCGAGATTTTTCGGAAACCATCCAACGCCACCGGGAATTAAAGGAACCGGAACGTTTGCGATATATTGCGGCCCGGGATTCCAACCACCCATCATTCGCCAAAATTTATAAAACCTATGAATCAATTTTCAACAAATTGATGGAAGCGGAACGGGAAGAATTCGCGCGCAAAATTCAATCCCGGGATTTAATTAAATACGAAATCGCCTACGATAAATTTGCAAAGATTATTTCCGAAATAAGGTCGGATTTGCTTTCCTTGCCCAATGACGCGGCGCCGGAATTGAATCCGGACGAACCGCAAATTGCTTTAAAAATTCTATCATTAAGAATTTTCAATCTTCTCGATAAATGGTCCATCGCCGCGGATAACGCCAAACGCGAAATCGCTGGATGATGAATGAAGATAACGAATCGTTATTAGATCGCAATTTAAGGTCATTACTAAAACCGGACCCATATCGCGATGCGGTTCCGTTTTTGGAACATCACGTTAAATCGATTCCTTATTCTCCAAAATCGGGGTCGTTCAAGATATCCAATTCCCCGTGGTTAAAAGAACCTTTGGAATGTTTAACCGACCCGGTAGTTTTAGAAGTTGGGGTGCAAGGTTCGGTTCAAATGTCCAAGACGTTTTTAATCGAAGCGGCGTCTTTAATTTTTCCTGTATTAGCTCCGGGACCGACATTAATTTTCCGGGAAACCAATGTTAACGCGTCGGATTTCTTGGAAACCCGATTAAGGTTATTGTGGAACGCGACGCCGATTATGAAAGAAAACATTGGGCCGGAAGGAATACCAAAATCAGGTCCGATTCAATTTCGCGGAAACACATGTTGGGTTTTTGGCGCAAACAATAAGTTAAACTTACAATCCCGGTCGATTCGTTACATTTTAGGGGACGAAGTTTGGTTATGGAATCCCGGGACGATTAAAGCGGCGATGGCCCGGTTAACGGTATACAAATACCAATCCAAGATTGTGTTGGTCTCGCAAGGTTCGGTGGAAGGCCATGATTGGACGGAATTCGTCAATTCCGGGGATTGCCGGCATTGGACGTTTGAATGTCCCACGTGCAAGACGCGGCAACCTTGGAAATGGGAACAATTGATTTTCCCGGCCGACGCCAAAACGGAATCGGGGTGGAATTTGGATAAGGTTAAAAAGGGAATGATCTACAAATGTTCGTCGTGCGATACTACTTTTAAAGATTCTAACCGCGTCCGGGCCGAATTAAATTCCACCGGGAAATATATTGCGATGAACCCATTGGCTCCGGCATGGCGTCGAACCTACTTTTACAATTCATTGTGCGCCCAATGGGGGTTGTCGTGGGGGGAATTGGCGATTGAATATATCGAGGCCAAGGCCTCCGCGGAACGTGGGGACAATACGGCATGGCGCGAATTCGTCCAGAAACGTCTTGGTGCCACGTTTAAGGAGGAACCGGACGAAATATCGTTACAAACGGCATCGTCCGATTACAAGCTTGGAACCGATTGGGATATGGAAGGCGGGTTCGTTTACGGCAAGACGGTGTCGGGCCGGGAGTTAACCGCGGAAATAAGGTCGCGAGCCGATTTTGTCCGCATGCGTTTTATGGGGGTCGATTGCCAGAAAAATGGATTTTGGTATGTTGTGCGATCGTGCGACGGCGAAGGGGAATCCCGTTTGATAAGTTGCGGTTACTTGTTGTCGTGGAACGACGTCAAAGATACGGAACGGAAGAACATGGTTCACCCGGCCAATGTGTTTGTCGATGCCGGCGATCGGAAGGACGAGGTTTTGGCGGCATGTGCCACCAATGGGTGGACGGCAACGCGTGGGGACGCACGTAACGAATTCCCGTGGCGGATTAAGACGACGATGGGAATCCGGCAGGAAATGCGTCCATATTCGATGCCGGTTATTGAATCGGTCGGCCAAAAACGGGTTAAGTTGTTTTATTTCTCCAATTTACGTTTAAAGGACATGTTATCGTTGTTGATTAAAAAAGGACGGAATACGCGACCGTCGGACGTGCCGGACGATTACAATTACCAAATGCAATCCGAACGCCGAATCGTTACCCCGAACGGCAAACCGATTTGGGAACAGATTGGGGATCGACCTAATCACCTACTCGATTGCGAGGTCCTTGTTTTGTTACCCCAAATCTCATGGCGTTTGATTGGCAAGACCAACATCTTAATCGAGGAAATCGCGACGCCAGAATCTGAGGTTACCGGGGACGATTCGCAAATTGACAAACCGCCGTCCCGGTGAGTTAATAGCGTTGCAACGACGATAGATTCATTGGGCATGGGTTGGGCGGCGTTGCGTTGGTGGCCGATGTTTACCGTCTGGCCATCAACCCTTTTGACGATGGCGGAAGGTTATGGCAATCCGTCCGACGGGATGTTTTTTAATTCTTAAACAATCTCAAATCGAGGCGATTCGGGATACGGCCGCAGCTTTATTGGCGTCCGGCAAAACGGTCATGGCCTACACCGATTCCGGGACCACGATTTCAAAATCGTTTCCTGCCGATCCAATGACGGTAATGGTAGAATGCAATTTCGCGTTAAAATGTAAGGACCCCAACCAATATGGAGCGCGCGACACCGTCCGCGTTTACAATGGGTTATGGACGTTCCGGGGAATGTAATTTGCGAAATGTTTTGCCATGTCGAAAAAACCCATCCGGAAGAATAATTCCAAATCTGCGAAGAAATTTGCGGAAGATTTACGCAAAACAACGCGTAAAGGAAATTTAAAACCACAAGCTTCGGCCGGTGGTATTACCGGAAGTTACGGTGGTGGTAGCGGAATTTTTACTAATTTCGAATCGGCGCGTTTCTCAAATAAACGCGAATGGTTAAACACACCATATCCAACGGATTGGAAAACCACGATGTCGGTCTTCGACCGTCAAGAAATGGTGCGGAAGATGCGTTATCTTTCCGTTAATTCCGGGCTGGCGCGTCAAATGATTACGGACAACGATTATTATTCCGTAGGGGACGGGTTAAAACCACAACCGGCAAGCGGCGACCCCGAATGGAATCGTTTGGCATATCGTTGGTTTATGGATCTGGCGAATTCCCCCATCGAGACGTCCGGCCGTTATAACTTTTGGGACATTCAACATTTGTCGTCCCGTAAAATCGACATCGACGGCGAATTGTTTGTTTTAAAAACGTTCGATAATGTCGGCCAGAAACGCGTGCCGATGATGCAATTAATTGAGTCGCATCGCGTAGGTTCTACAAACGAATCAACGAACAATACGGACAATTTATGGGATGGCGTTTTGTTTTCAAAGACCGGTAAAGTTTTGGCATACAATTGCATTCAAGCGGACGGTTCGGGTCGATTGGTTCCGGCGAATTCCATTATGCACGTTCACCATCCGGAACAGATTTCCGGCGCACGTGCTTATTCCCCCATGCAACATGCTGTGAACGGAATTATCGACGCCATGGAAATCATAAGTTTGGAGAAATTGGCGGTTAAATCGAATTCAGACGTCGTTCGCACTTTGACAAAAGAAACCGGTGAATTCACCGACGGCGTTGGTAGTTACGAATCGTTCGGACAAAAACCGCAAGATTACCCCGTTGGCGTTTATAACAACCCGACGGAAACCGGTTCGTTTATCGGCGGAAAGATTGTTTCATTATATCCCGGCGAAAAGTTAGAATCTTTTGAAAGTCAACGACCCAACGCAACGTTTGTTGGAATGTTGGAACACATCGACCGCGATTCGACGCAAGGGGTCTTGCCTTACGAATTTGTGGTTTCGCCTGACAAGGCCGGCGCCGCGATGCGTTTGATTGTCGCAAAAGCGGACCGAATGTTTGTCGCACGCCAAAATGTTTTGATTAGTCGTCTTTGTAATCCGTTTTATCGCTACGCAATTGCGATGGCGATTGCCAATGGCGATTTGCCGGCACCGAAAACCGATGATTGGCATCGGGTCGAATGGATTACCCCACGTCGCGTAACGGTCGACGCCGGCCGGGATGCGGCCGCGAACCAACGCGATCTTGAGCAAGGTGTGAAAACCTATTCCGATGATTTCGCCGAACGCGGTTTGAATTTTGAAGATGAAATGGACCGTCGCGGCGCCGATGCACGCATCATGTTGGACAAAGCGGCCAAATATAACGTGCCGGTTTCCATGATCAATAAACCTGCCAACACCCCGATTCCTGACATCGATTCGTCGGTGAATGGTGGCGTTGGCGCCAATCCGGACGTGGGTTTCGTCCCCCTTTCCAAACCCGGTAACCCTTAATTTAAAAACATATTATGAACAAATTGATTAAAGAAATTAAAAACCGTCCTTTGTTGGTTCAACCTACGGCGGCACAAGAATATATTACCCGGATTTCGTCTTTTGAAATCCCCTTGGACAAGCGTTTGGATTCCATGTCCGAAATGTTGGAATCCATCTTCGGGCCACGTCCAACGTTACAGAAATTCCCTCCTTATGCCGTTATCCCCATCCAAGGTTTGATTGGTAAGGGTTTGCCGGAAATCGACAAAATGTGTGGTGCGTGCGACGTGGACGACGTTTCCGAAATGTTGGAAGAATGCGAACGCGACGAATCGATTAAGGCGATTATTTTTAACATTAATTCCCCCGGTGGTTCCCACACCGGCGTTCCTGAGTTAGCCAACGAAATCAAAGAATGTTCAAAGAAGACGATCGCGTTTACTTCGACCGAAGCTTGTTCGGCCGCATATTGGTTGGGTTCCCAATGCGAAGAGTTTTACGCAACTAAATCAGCGACGGTGGGTAGCGTTGGTTGTTATATGTTGTTTGAAAACACCTATCAGAATCTGGCAAACGATGGGGTGTTTATGCAAGTTATCCGTTCCGGCGCGCTAAAAGGAGCGGCGATTCCCGGGACGAATCTTACCGATGCACAATTAGAAATGTTACAAAAACATTGTGACGAAGTTTGGACAGATTTCAAAGAATCAGTTAAATCGGTCCGTTCTTTTGTCACCGACGACGCGATGGAAGGACAAACCTTTTCCGGCGCGAATGCCGCCAAGAATGGCATGGTGACCGGTTTGGTCCAAGGGTTCGACGATTTGATGGAGAAATTAGATGAATTCGTCGCCGAACAAATGGAAGCGGCCGAAGACAATGCACAAGATAACGAGGAATCTGAACATGGCATCATGGAGAAATCCGCGGCACATCGTGCCTTGGGTGTCGATTTAGCCAAATCCTTGGCGATTTTTGCATCTACCAAGAAAAAGAAGATTAAGAAATCCAAGGTCGAAAACGAGGTCGAAGATGAGGACGAGGACGAGGAAATGGAAGACGAAGACCACGAGGACGACGACGATGATGATGATCGCGAAGAACGCGATGAGGTTTCCAATAAAAAGATGGAAACGGAAGACGAGGAAGAGGACGAGGACGAGGCAGGCGAAGCACAATCACCGGTTTCCGAAGAAGAGTCCGACGAAGACGAAATCGATGAAGACGTCGAAGACGAATTGGAAGATGCGGAAAAGGCCATCGAGACGGACAAGAAACATAGCCGGAAAGGTATGAAACGTCTTAAGGGGAAACGTGCCTAAGTTGACCAACGCGGAAGATTATTATTAACATGACGCTCGAAGAATCGTTTAAGACTCTCAAGACCGCGTTTAGTGGCAAGAACGCCGAAGTTGAAAAGTTAACTAAGGAAATCTTGTCGTTGAAATCTGATAACGAAAAGTTGTCTAACGATTTGTTGGCCGTGGCCGACAAGATTAATGAGATTTCCGCATTAACTTCGGAACGCGACGCGTTAAGCGCTAAGGTCGAAGAATTGACCAAATCTTTGGCAACCGCTGAAAAGTTGAACATCGAATCCGCTACGCAAATTGAATCCGCGTCCGAAAAGGCCGCGAAGATTGTGGCGGCCGCCGGTGCAACTCCCGTTGAATTGCCCATCGAAGCTTCGGAGAAATCCGGCAACGATGTTTGGAATCAATATCTTGAAATTAAAGACCCCGTCGAAAAGCAAAAATTCTATAACAAAAACCGTTCTTCGATTCTTAAACATTTCGGACTCAAATAATTTTTTTAACCAAAATTCTATAACATAACATGGCAACTAATTCAGTTTTAAACCAAGGTCTTGCGCCTCAGTTCGTTTCTGCGGAAACGATTCGCACGTTAACCCCTGTGCTACAACCCATCACGGCCATCGCTGTGACCGACATGGGAAGTTATTTGAGCCGAATCGGTAGCACCATCCACACCCGTTTGGCCGCTCCGTTCACCGCTAACACTTATGATCCCGCTGTGGGTTTCGTCGCACAAGCGGCGACCGCTACGGATATTGCGGTTACGTTAACGAATCTTACTTACGTTGACGTAGGATTCACCGATCAAGAGCAAAATTCGATTTCTTTGGAAAGTCTGAAACGTGTTTTCTTGAACCCTCTCGTTAGCGCTGTTTCGAAAACGTTATTTGATTCGATTTTAAATTCCGCGGTTTCCTCTACTTATTCGACGGCCGCTTATTCCGGTGCGAAGTCTGCTTTCAATCGTGCTTCCGTTGCGAACATTTCCACGTCGTTAACCAAGGCGAATATTCTTTATGATGAGCGCGCCGCGTTAATGTCGCCCGATGCGTTTGGTCAATTAATCCAAGATCCAACCGTCGCACAATATTTGTCGTATGGCGACACCAGCATTATTAAAGAAAACGGTAGCGAAGGTTACTTGGGCAAATTGCATGGCATCAAGATTTATGAGGCCAACACTTTCCCCACGAGTGGCACCGCTTTCACCGAAGGTTTGAATGGCATCGTCGGTTCTAAAGAAGGATGGGTAATTGCCACGCGCGTAACTAATGCACCGACGACGGGCGGCGGGGTCCAAGAAATTATCGTGGAGCCAATGAGCCAATTCAGTCTCGCATTTAGGCAATATTATCTGTGGAATGAAGGACGCATGCACCTTAATATGTCGTTCATTAACGGTCAAGCGACCGGTAATCCTGCGGCCGCTCAACGCATCGCGTTCACTTCGTAATTAATTGTTTGATACAAAAACGAGGCACCTTAACGGGTGCCTTTTTTTTTGTAATTAATTATTTCATCCAACATATTTTATTTTTTGGGACCAAGAATCTTTGTGAGATTTTTTTAAATACAACGCGTCGCAAATTTTTAGGCGCCGGATTTTGGTTAATTGATTGCGGCCGGCGTCCCGGGTCATACCCCGGTCGGTTTTAGGGTTCGTTTGGGGTAAGTTATAAGCTTGTTATAATTTCCTTTACAAAGGGGTGGGGTGAGTCTATTCCTATCCCCATGCAACCAATGTTGGTAGATACATTCCGCGGAACCTTGCCGGCCGATTACGTCGTCGAAAACAAAATCGACGGCGTCCGGGTTATGATCCACGCAAACCGGAAGACCAAAGAAGTTAAATTTTTATCCCGGAACGGGAATCGGTTTACATCTTTGGACCATTTGAAACCGCAAATCTTGGCGGCCGTGGCCAATATTGCCGGCGACGTCATTTTGGACGGGGAAGCGGTTTCCGGGTCGTTTCATGAAACGGTCGGTCAAATCCGCCACAAGACGGCATCGGCGACCGACGCGGTTATCCATTTGTTTGATGTGGTCCGTCCCGGCACGTATTTTGAACGTCGCGCGGTTTTGGAAACCGTTATGGTCCAATCGGCCATTAAAGTCGTTCCTTATGTCCGTAATGCGGACATCGAATCCCAATTTGCCAATGCGTTGGCGGCCGGGTTCGAAGGAATAGTCATTAAGGACGTGGCGGCCGATTACGAATGTGGCGAACGGACCGGGTCATGGACCAAGATTAAACCGGTAGAAACCCACGATCTAATCGTGGAAGGGTTTTACGAATCGACGACCGGCGGTTTACTTGGCGGTTTTATTTGCCGGTTTAAAGGTCAAATCATCGAGGTCGGCGCCGGCATGACGAACAGCGTTCGCCGCGTATTGTGGTCGGTTAAAGATTCTTTGATTGGTCGGACGGTGGAAGTTAAATGCCAAGAAATTATGGTGACCGGAATGATGCGTCATGCGTCGTTTGTTCGAATCCGGGACGACAAGTAACGCCGAAGGGGTCGCGAAGGGGTCAAATTTGACCGTGGCGACGTTTTGACGGTCGCGGAAGGTTATGGGCCTTATCGACGACGAAATGGCGGCAGATGCGGCCGAAATCCTTAATGAAATAGGGAAATCGGTCACCGTCCGTTATGGTTCGGGAACGCCGGTTCCTTTTAAAGCGATGATTTCGCCCCCCATGATCCAAGAAGACATGGTCACCGGCGGTTTTCTGGATACGGCATCTTTCGACGTTAAACTATTACGCGCGGATTGTGCCACCCACCCCGGCGTGGCGATTTTCGGGTCCATTGTTAATTATAACGGCAAAGATTTCCGAATTGTGGCCATTAACGACCGTCCGCCGTCGGCGTGGATTATTTTTAAGGTCGTTTCCAAAGCTTCGCCGCAATAATGGCATCTGGCGTTAAATTTCGCGCTGGAACACATGTTACCGTCGATGCGACGAAGTTTTTGACGCATTTGGACGATTATGCGAAGGTTTTGGGTTACTCGATGGCGGATACGATTAAAAAACAGGCCGCGTTATTTTGTTATGATATGGTTCGGTTTACCCCACCGTTTTCATCCGATACTCCCGGCGACGGACAAACCTTGGCGGCCCGGAACCACGGTCGCGATAACATTAAACGTTCGGTCTTTAAACTTTTCCGACCATTAAACTTGGCGACGAAAGAACAGATCGCGGACGTAAATTCGTTTGATGTTTTTAAGTTATGGTCGAAACGAAAAGGAGAAACAAAGAATCCTAAATTATTACGGTGGACCAAATTCCAACCTAAGTTTTCTCGTGGCAATCGAATCTTATAT
>Ga0214172_1000204_pt1 | contig 31574 bp, 26 predicted proteins | sample TroBogEpilimnion_29_FD_153010 | JGI IMG/M metagenome (GOLD analysis project Ga0214172, IMG submission 153010) | Freshwater microbial communities from Trout Bog Lake, WI - 12JUL2007 epilimnion | ecosystem: Environmental > Aquatic > Freshwater > Lake > Epilimnion/Euphotic zone | place: Trout Bog...
CCGCCTTAACTGGGGATGGAACCCCGGAGCCACACTTGGGTTCAACCGGCAGAAATCTGGACGCGCAACCATTCTGGTTGTTCGCGGGCGGCCGCTACTGCAAGCCAGCGCCTTCAGCCATTCGACCATCTCTCCAACCCAATTTTTATGAGGGTTTTGTCCGCACTCGTCGTTTTTTGAGTGGACCCGCAAGGTGGCCCTCACAATGCACTTTACTGCCTCACGGATCACCCGAATGCAAATCTGATCGCAATCAACTGCGCCGGACCTACACGCAAAATCTCGACGTCGAAGCTCAATACAAAACATACTACGGTCGAGACAAGGTCGGAGGCGTCGACAGCGTGAACTGTTGGGATCCAATAAACAGGCTGCGGAAAGCAAATTAGTAGCGTGGCTGACATCAAAACGAGGAGAGGCACGCACGACCGGGGGGAGCATGCCCCAATATATGTCTGCGCTTGCGACCAGAGAAGGCGTACTTGTCCTCCGAACTGGCTTAGCAATGCCTGTTTCAACCTCGATCAGGGATGCATCAGCCGAAAAAAATGAGCGCTGTTGGTGAGGGCAAAAGCGACCTGTTTTTGGCCGTTGATAATCTGGGGCACGGCGGCACTGTTAGACCAGCCGGCGGGGGTGAGCCCGGACGTTTCCTGCAGCACAAAACTGGAACAATTCGTCGGCCAGGCGAGCACGAGATTCGTTCGCGTTTGCGTCAGGCCGAGCGGCGGCAACACATAGACGGGAGCGGTGTAAACATCGAAATCAGTCGCGCCATTGGGATTGTCGCCGGTGCTGTTGGAATTATCGCCCCACGCAGGGATGAGCACGCCGTTGGCAAAGGCGCTGCCAGTGTAATCACCGTAGTCGGCATCCTTCAACGCGGCGACGCTGGCCGCCTCGCTGGAAGTGCCCGCGCTGATCTGAAAATTGGCACTGAAGGACGCGCCGCCGTTGGTACTGATGGCGCCAAAATATTGCGCGGTCGTATTGGAGGGAGAATTGCGTGCGTCATACCACGTCACGGCCACATTGCCGGAAGTCTCGTCAAGCGCGATATGCGGCAGGAATTGGCTGTTGGTGCCGGGGTCATCGTTGACGCGCACGCGCGAACTCCAGGTCTGGCCGTCGTTATCGGAGGTCATCACAAAGATGTCGGTGTCGGCCGAACCGACGTAAGCCGCGTCGGTGAATACGAAGTAGAGCCGGCCGCGATGCGGTCCGCTGGTGCGGTCCCACGCCAGCCCGGCTTCCGGATCAATGCCCCAGTGCGGTTGCGCGGGAATGTAGTCAAATCCCCCGAGGTTGACGGACGCGACGAGCAGTGGTGCGCCGAAGGCAGGGCTGACGGCGCCATTGGTGTTGACCTGCACGTAAAGGGAGCCACTGGAACCGGAATTCGGGCCATAGGTAACAGCGACCTCGCCATTGGGACCGATGGCGATATCCCCGAAATTAGCACCCGCCGGCTGACCGGGCAGGACCTGGGAAACGAAGTTGCTGACCACGCCGGCCGCAGAAACGCTGGCGCCGGAAACCAGAATTCCGCCGTTGCTCCAATAGGTGAGCCACACGCTGCCGGGCACGCCGTTGGCACCTGGACCCGCGGCGACGGTCGGCTGATCGCCCGTCAATGCGGGGGTAACGGCGGGCAGCAAAATCGCCGGGCCGGTGCCGTAGGGCGCATAAAAGGTGGAGCCGCCATCTTTGCTGACGGCCAGGGCAACGTATGTGGCAGTGGCTTTGGACGTATTTTGACTCAAAAAGGCCACGAAGAGATTGCCGAATGAATCCCAAGCCACGCTGGTGTTGCCGTAGGCGCGCGGGATATCGCCGGGGGCGGGGCTGGAATTTTGGCCGATGAGTTTGTTCGTCCACGTGACGCCGCCGTTTGTGCTGCGCGCAGTGGCGAGCCCGCCCAACTCATTGCGCGAGGCCATAAAAACCCACTGGCTGTTGGTGGCACAAAAGGTCACGGCGGTCTCGTATTGATTGCCGGCGACCTTGGTGAGGTTTTGGTTGGCACCCACAGTGACCCAGGCAGCATGGAGAGATGGAAAACAGGCGCCCAAACCCAGCAGCGCGAGCGCAATAATCAATCGACGGCAATGATTCATGATTGCGAACGTTGCAGGCAATGTGCTGGATCAAGGGATAGCCGTATTGGTTTCTGAATTAACATGGCCACAGGCTGCCAGACCAAGATAAAGATGAGCCTCGCCACTTTATTAAATTATTTTCATCTACCCAACACATTGAGTCTGGGCTTTCCTCCTATTTGATCCATCCGCCGCCATGGCCCGCCCAATCCTGGAACTGGCATTCCCCAAGGCGAAAAAAACATGCCGGATGGCGCCGTCCCTCCTCAAAGGCCGAGACACGCCACCTATCACAGGCGATTTTGGAGAACGCATTTTAGCCTACCGGTCCACAAAGGATGCCATGCTTTTGACAAGAAAGGAGAAGTTGACCGCCTGCCGGAGATTTAAGGTGACAACAAGCAAGGGCGAGAGGACGCCGCCATTAACCATTTATATTTGAGCCAACGCCAGCACTGATCTGCCATGAAAAAAACCCCCGTTTTCAAAACCATTGACGGCTGCGAGGCCGCCGCGTACGTCGCCTACCGTCTCAATGAGGCGATGGCCATCTATCCAATCACGCCGTCTTCCCCCATCGCCGAGTGGTGCGATCAATGGGCGTCGGAAGGTAAAAAAAATCTCTGGGATACGCAGCCCGCCATTGTGGAGATGCAGAGCGAGGGTGGCGCGGTGGCTGCGGTCCACGGCATGCTCCAGACCGGGTCCATCAGCACCACGTTCACCGCCTCGCAGGGGCTGCTGCTGATGATTCCGAACATGTTCAAGTTTGCGGGCGAGCTGTTGCCGACGGTTTTTCACGTCACGGCGCGCACGGTGGCAACGCATGCGCTCTCCATTTTTGGCGATCATAGCGACATCATGGCCTGCCGTTCGACGGGCTGGGGCATGCTCGGGGCGGCGTCGGTGCAGGAGACGATGGATTTTGCACTCATTTCCCAGGCAGCCTCGCTGCGATCGCGGCTCCCGTTTATCCATTTCTTTGACGGCTTCCGCACGTCGCACGAGGTTTCCAAGATTGAGATGCTGGACGAGGTCGTGCTGCGCGCGCTGATTGACGACAGGATTATTGCTGAAATTCGCGCCCGGGCGATGTCGCCTGACCGGCCGGTGTTGCGCGGCACGGCGCAGAATCCCGACGCATTTTTCCAGGGGCGCGAGGCTGCCAACGGGTTTTACGCCGTGTGCCCGGACATCGTCCAGAAGGTCATGGACGAATTCGCGGCGCTGACCGGGCGGAATTATAATTTATTCGACTACACCGGCGCAGCCGATGCGGAACGCGTGATTGTATTGATGGGTTCCGGCTGCGAGGCGGCGCACGAAACGGTGGAACATCTCGTCGCCCAGGGCGAAAAGATCGGCGTCTTGAAAGTGCGGCTGTACCGGCCGTTCGACGGCAAACGGTTCATCGCCTCCCTGCCCGCCTCGGTGAAACGGATCGCGGTACTCGACCGTACAAAAGAACCGGGCGCAACGGGCGAACCGCTGTATCAGGATTGCGTGACGGCGCTGATGGAAGAAACTGCCGCCGGCCGCTCGCCTTTGAAAGTCGTGCCCCAGGTGTATACCGGCCGCTATGGGCTTTCCTCGAAGGAATTTACGCCGGCAATGGTCAAGGCGGTGTTCGACAACCTCAGCATCTCCGCCCCGAAGAATCATTTCACGGTCGGCATCAACGACGACGTGTCCCACACGAGCCTCGCGTATGACGCGGCCTTTTCCACGGAACCCAAGACGGTGGTGCGGGCCTTGTTCTACGGCCTCGGCGCGGACGGCACGGTGGGGGCGAACAAGAATTCCATCAAGATCATCGGCGAGGAGACGGACAATTACGCGCAGGGCTATTTTGTCTATGACTCGAAGAAGTCCGGGTCGATGACCGTCTCGCATCTGCGCTTCGGGCCGCAGCCCATCCGCTCGACCTATCTGGTTTCCAGTGCCAATTTTGTGGCGTGCCATCAGACGGGATTTCTCGAGCGCTACGAAATGCTGCGCGCGCTGGTGACCGGCGGCACGTTTCTGCTGAACACCCCTTACAGTCAAAACGAAGTCTGGTCGAAATTGCCAACGCCGGTGCAGCAGAGTTTACTGGCGAAGCAGGCAAAGTTTTTCGTCATTGATGCCACGAAAGTGGCGCGGGACAGCGGGATGGGCGGGCGCATCAATACCATCATGCAGGTCTGCTTCTTTGCGCTGTCCGGCGTGCTGCCCAAGGACGAGGCGATTGACGCGATCAAGAATTCCATCAAGAAAACCTACGGCAAAAAGGGCGACGAAGTGGTGAAGATGAATTTGCAGGCCGTGGATAACACACTGGCGCATCTGCATGAGGTTTCGGTGACGAGCCAAAAGCTGAACGGGGCCGGCGACCTCCTCCCGCCGATTGCGCCGGAAGCGCCGGAGTTTGTGCGCCATGTTCTGGGCACGCTGGCGGCGGGATTTGGTGACGATTTGCCCGTGAGCGCGTTTCCAAACGACGGCTCGTTCCCGACCGGTACCGCGCAATATGAGAAGCGCAACCTCGCCCTGGACATTCCGGTGTGGGATGAGAAAACGTGCATCCAATGTTTGAAGTGCGTCGCGATCTGCCCGCACGCCACCATCCGCGCCAAAGTGTACGACGCGTCGGAATTGAAGCAGGCGCCGGCGACCTTCAAGGTTACGGATGCGCGGGTGCCGGAGTTCAAGGGCTTGAAATTCACGCTGCAAGTGGCGGCGGAGGACTGCACCGGCTGCAATTTGTGCGTGGAGGTCTGTCCCGCGAGGAATAAGACCGAATCCAAGCTCAAGGCCATCAACATGCGGCCGCAGGCGCCGCTGCGCGCGGCGGAGCATGACAACTGGAATTTTTTCCTGACCCTACCGGAATTTGACCGGCGCAAAATCAAGACCACCACCCTGCGCCAGCAGCAGATTCTGCAACCGCTGTTTGAATTCAGTGGCGCGTGTGCGGGCTGCGGCGAGACGCCTTACATCAAGATGCTGTCGCAGTTATTCGGCGACCGTGCGGTCATTGCCAACGCGACGGGGTGCTCCTCCATCTACGGCGGCAACCTGCCGACCACGCCCTATACCAAGAACAAATGCGGACGCGGCCCCACCTGGTGCAATTCACTGTTTGAGGACAATGCGGAGTTCGGACTTGGTTTCCGCGTTTCCATTGACAAGCAGAAAGAGTTCGCCGAGGAGCTGCTGAAGAAACTTTCCGCCAAGGTCGGCGATGAATTGGCCATTGCCATCCTGACGGCGGATCAAAGTGACGAAGCCGGCATTTACGACCAGCGCGAACGCGTCGTGGCCTTGAAGGCAAAGCTGCAGACGATTGATTCACCGGAAGGGAAATCGCTGCTCGGCGTCGCCGACCAGCTGGTGAAGAAAAGCGTGTGGATTCTCGGCGGGGACGGCTGGGCCTATGACATCGGCTATGGCGGGTTGGATCACGTGCTGGCGAGCGGCCGCAAGGTCAACGTGCTGGTGATGGACACGGAAGTATATTCCAACACCGGCGGCCAGATGAGCAAGTCCACGCCGCGCGGGGCGGTGGCCAAATTTGCCGCCGGCGGCAAACCGGCGGGCAAGAAAGATCTCGGCCTTATTGCGATGAGCTACGGCAACATTTACGTGGCCAGCGTGGCGATGGGCGCAAAGGACGAACACACCCTCAAGGCGTTCGTCGAAGCGGAGTCCTTTCCCGGGCCTTCGCTCATCATTGCCTACAGCCATTGCATCGCCCACGGCATTGCCATTGACACCGGCATCGGCGCACGGCAGCAGAAGCTTGCGGTCGAGTCCGGCCAGTGGCTGCTCTACCGCTACGACCCGCGCCGGGCCGAACGCGGCGAGAATCCGCTGCAGATTGATTCCGGCGCGGCGAAATCCCAGGTAAAGGATTTCATGCTGACGGAAAACCGGTTCAAGATGCTCACGAAGAGCAAGCCGGAGGATGCAAAACGCTTTTTTGCACAATCGCAGAGCGACGCCGACAAGCGGTGGAAATTCTATCAATTCATGGCGGCGCGCGACACCAAAGTGGAAAACGCGCCGACGCCCGCCCTCCCAACACCGACCGCCGTGGACGCACAACCCTTATAAAATCAACCGAAGAAACCATATGGATCTCACCACCAATTATCTCGGCCTGAAGCTGCGCACCCCACTGGTCGTTTCGGCGTCGCCACTGTCGGAGGACCTGGGCAACCTCAAACGCATGGAGGACGCCGGGGCGTCCGCCATCGTGCTGTATTCCCTGTTCGAGGAACAATTGCGCCAGGACCGCCTGGAATTGCACCATCGAATGGAGTCCGGCACGGAAAGCTTTGCCGAAGCACTGACGTATTTCCCGGATGCCGAGGAATATCGGCTCGGGCCGGAGGAGTATCTCAAGCACATCGCCGCGGCGAAAAAATGCACGCGGATCCCCATCATCGCCAGCCTGAATGGCTCTTCGGTCGGGGGCTGGACAGATTACGCCAAGCAGATCCAGCAAGCCGGCGCGGACGCGCTGGAGCTGAACATCTACTACATCCCGACGGATTTGAATCTGGCCGGCGAAGTGGTGGAGGACACGTACATCAACATTTTACGGGCGGTGAAAGCCCATGTGACGATTCCGGTGGCGGTGAAGCTGAGTCCCTTCTTCAGTAACTTTGCGAACATGGCCAAGCGGCTGGATGAAGCCGGCGCGAACGGACTGGTGCTCTTCAACCGTTTTTACCAGCCGGACATCGAGTTGGAATCGCTGGAGGTGAAGCCGAACATTCTGCTGAGCACCCCGATGGCGATGCGACTGCCGCTGCGGTGGATCGCCCTGCTGCACGGCAAGTTGCGGGCCAGCCTGGCCGCAACCAGCGGCATCCACCGGGCCTCCGATGCGCTCAAAATGCTCATGGTTGGGGCCGATGTGACAATGCTCTGCTCGACGATTATCCGCCACGGCATCCCGCAGATTGCCATGATCGAACGCGATCTGGCGGACTGGTTGCAGGAACATGAATATGAATCGGTGAGCCAATTGAAGGGCAGCTTGAGCCAGAAAAATTGTGCGGAACCGGCGGCGTTCGAGCGCGCGCAATACATGAAGGCGCTGACCAGCTTTGCCCTGCCTCGCACCTGAGCGTCTGCCTGTAAAACCAGGTTGGGCCGTAACGACGGACTTCAGGAGGTTTTATTCCCTGCCGCCGGTCGGCGGCCAAAACAGAACCACCCGCGTCGGTTCTGTTTTTTGACGCACGCCGGGCAATTTTCAAAGTCTGACTTCCAAAAAAACAACCGGCCGCAGGGAACCACCCTGCGGCCGGATTTGTCCAACCAACCAAACAACCTATCAACCAAAATTTAAAAGACCTCCGCCCGAAGCCCGGAAACTTGGCGCACCGTTTGGGCAATCTGGGATAGGACCCGCAGCGGCAGGTGACCCCATTCAGCATTTACGCCCGGTCGCGCCGCCGAGTAAATTTGCACCAGGGAAATCTGCGCGCCGCCGGCCTTGAGTTCCTTCAACCGCAGGGCGAACTGATGAATTTCCTCCGCCGGCGGTTCATCCCCGTGGATGGCAGGAAAGAGGCTTTGAATGATAACCGGGCGCTGCCGGCCCACGAGGAGAATATTCGACAGGATTTTTTCCAGCGGGACATCCGGGCGATTCACCTTGTCGATGAAGGACTGCGTGCCGCCATCCAGCTTGATCCAAATTTCATCGGACTTCGTGAGAAATTCCAAACCGCGCAACACTGCCGGCTGATCCAGACCGGTGCCGTTGGTGATCAACACAATCTTGAAAAAATTGCCCAGGGCCCGGACGCGCACCACCGCCTCCACCGCCTCGACGAAATTCGTCGCCAGCGTGGGTTCGCCATCACCACTCAAGGTCACATGACGCAACTGCAATAGTTCAGGGGGCAACGAATGATAGGACGGGAGCTCGGCCAATTTGCCGCTTTCAATGAAGGCAATGGTCCGACGCAATTCGGCCGCTACGACATCCACCTCCAGCTTGCTTTCCAGGGCCGGGACGCGCCGGTCCACCTCGCAGTAGGAACAGTCAAAATTGCACTTCTTGTCGGGATTGACATTAACCCCCAGCGACAAACCCCGCGCGCGCGAGGAGATGACGGCATAAACAAACCGGTTGCCGAGCAGGTCGCGCGGCCGATCAAACGCCGTCTCGCGCGACGGCACATGATGGTAAGCAAACCCCGGCTTCTTTTTCATCACCGGCAGAACGGTCGCTGGTTGGATAGTAGTCATTGCCACAATTTTCATCATCACCTTAACGGTAGGCTGCGCAAACTCACCACACGGCAATTGTTGAATGCTCGACATATCTTGGTAAAACGGGCTTCGACCCTTGGCCACAGCCACTATTTCAGCTAATGCTAGTGTATGTGCCAGAGCAGTTCCTCAACTTCTAAAAACGTCACTGGCGGCAGTGCCGAACCGGACCAGACCGCTTGGATCAAAGGCGGAAAACACCCCTGCCGCCACCCCCACCTGGGGCCGCTTAACCACCACAATAAGGTCTGGCGCATCGTCCTGCTGGGCGCGCCTGGCGTCGGCAAAGGGACCCAGGCTAAATTGCTCGGCGAAAGCTTGGGCAGCTGTCACCTGTCCACCCGCACCGTTTTCCGCACCGCTCAGGAAAGCAACGGCGAGGACTTTTCGCCCGCCTTGAAAAACGGGCTCGACTACTTGAACCGGGGCGACGTGGTCCCGGATGAAACGGTTTTAAACCTGGTGGGCGAGCGATTAAAATGCCTGAAATGTTCCGGGGGGTTTTTGCTTGATGGCTTTCCCCGAACCGTTCCGCAGGCAAAGGCGCTGGAGCAATTGCTGGATAGTCAGGATTGCCCCCTCTCGGCGGTTATCCATTACGAACTCCCCATCGAACCGCTTGTCGCCCGCCTCTCCGGTGGCCGCACCTGCACCCATTGTCAGGCGGTTTATCACGTCACCACCCACCGCCCAAAAATAGCCGAGGTTTGCGACCGCTGCGGAGGCGCATTATTGCAACACAAAGATGACCGGTTGGCATCGGCGCGGGTCCGCACGGCCGCCTATCAACAGGCCACGCAGCCGCTGCTGGATTACTACCAGCAGCGTGGCCTGCTGGTTAATGTCGCCGCCCACGGCACGCCGGCAGAAGTTCGTCAGCGCACCCAGCTGAGCGTCCGGATGCGGGACTAACAAATCCGGGGCAGCTGCTCGCCGCTCGGCATATCCAGAATCCGGTTCACACCAAGTTCGCTTTTTAACGTCACCAGCGGTGTGGCGTTTTCCACCACGATGCCGATGTGCGCGGCGCCAGAGGACACATCACAGCGCCGCAAGGTATCCAGCGCGCGCGCGGCATCCTTGGCCGCAACAAAGGCCACAAAACGCCCCTCATTCGCAACGTGCAAGGGATCCAGCCCCAGCATCTCACACGCGGCGCGGACATCTTCGCGCACGGGAATCAAATTCTGCTCCACGGCAATCTTCACGCCCGCAGCTTCGGCAATTTCATTCAAAGCGCTCGCCAGCCCGCCGCGGGTCAGATCCCGCAGGCAGTGAATTTCAACACCCGCTTGCAGGAGTTCCAGGACGGCTAGCGATACCGGCGCCGAATCGCTTTCAATCTGACTTTCAAAAGCCAACCCTTCACGCACCGCCATGATGGCCATGCCATGCCGGCCCAAATCGCCACTCACGATCACCGCATCGCCCGGCTGCACCCGTTGCGGGGAAATGTTCTGTTCATGCTCAATAATGCCGACGCCCGTCGTGTTGATATACAGGCCGTCCCCCTTGCCTTTGTCCACGACCTTCGTGTCGCCGGTCACAATTTTCACGCCGCACTTTTGCGCCGCATCGCGCATGGAACACACCACGCGCCACAGGGTTTCCATGGGCAACCCCTCCTCAATAATAAACCCGCAGCTCAAATAAAGTGGCCGCGCGCCGCTCATTGCCAGGTCGTTCACCGTCCCGTGAATCGACAGCGAGCCGATGTCCCCGCCGGGGAAGAATATCGGCCGCACTACGTAGGAATCCGTCGTCATCGCCAGCCGCCCCGGCGGCACACTGAACTGCGCCGAGTCGTGGCGGGTGTCGAGAATGGGATTGCTGAAGGCCCGGCCGAAAACATCTTCCAGCAACTGATGCATCAGGGTTCCGCCGCCCCCGTGCGCCATCAGGATATGCGGGTACCGCGAAATCGGCAGCGGACAGGAGGGGGTGAAAATTGGGTTCTTCATTCTAAATCACTTTCAATCACCACAGACACGAAAGTAGAAGACTCGAAGCCGGCCTGACCCAGGCTCAGATTTTCATCCGGGCTCCTCCCCTGGCCTTTCGTGGTGGATATGGGTTTCATGGTGCAATCCAAACAAGTTAGCGGCGGTAGCGATAGTAAGCCGCGCACGCCCCTTCGCTGGAAACCATCGTTGCCCCGAAGGGATGCTCGGGGGTACAGCGCGTGCCGAACGCCGGACATTCATGGGGTTTTTTCAGCCCCTGTAAAACCAAACCGGCAAGACACTCCGCCGGCTCGTCCACGCACCGATCCACCACCCCGAATTTTTCCGCCGCATCGAAGGCCTGATATGCAGGGGCTAACCCCAGGCCGCTCTTGGGAATCTCGCCGATGCCGCGCCACTTGCGCGGCACGACCTGGAAAATTTTCCGGATCAAATCCTGCGCCGGCTGGTTGCCGGCGCGACGAACCGAGCGCACATATTGATTTTCCACTTCAGCGCGACCGGATTCGAGCTGCTGCACCGTGAGCAGGACGCCGTGTAAAATATCCAGCGGTTCAAAACCGGTGACCACCATCGGGACGCGGTATTTTTCCACGAGCGGAAAATACTCCTCATAGCCCATCACCGTGCAGACATGGCCGGCAGCGAGAAACGCCTGCACGCGACAATCCGGAGCTGACATCAGGGCCTCAATCGCCGGCGGCACCAGCACGTGCGAGACGAGCATCGAAAAGTTCTTCAAGCCTTTCTGCGCGGCCTGATAAACGGCCATCGCCGTCGCCGGCGCGGTGGTTTCAAACCCGACGCCGAAGAAAACCACTTCCTTTGCCGGATTTTGGGCCGCGATGGCGACCGCATCCAGCGGCGAATAAACAATCCGGACGTCGCCGCCCCTGGCCTTGATACTCAATAAATCCGTGGTGCTGCCCGGCACGCGCAGCATATCGCCAAAGGAGGTGAAGATCACTTCCGGCCGGGCCGCAATTTCCAGTGCCTGATCGATTACCTCCAGCGGCGTAACACAAACCGGGCAGCCCGGCCCGTGAATCAACTCAATGTGCTTCGGCAGCAGTTCATCAATGCCATACTTCACAATGGCGTGCGTCTGGCCGCCGCAGACCTCCATGATTTTCCAGGGGCGGGTGGTCAGGCGATGGATCTCCCGCGCAAATTTCTGCGCCAGCGCCGCGTCGCGGTATTCGTCCATGAATTTCATTGCCCCGCCTCCAACTCGCCCAGTTCGCCGATCTTTTTCAAGTATTCAAAAACGGTTTGCGCCTCCTCCTCATCCACTTTGCTCAAGGCAAAACCGACGTGAACGATGACATAGTCACCCACATTGACCTCCGGCACATACGCGAGGCTGGCCTGCTTGATGATGCCGGAGAAATTGATTTTACCCATCCGCGTCAGGGCGTCATCGCCGCTGATGCTCACGACTTTTCCGGGAATGGCGAGGCACATATGTTTTTAAATTTAAGGTTTCGGTTGATTTTGGGCGCGCCTGACCGCCATGACCTGGCCGAGCGCAATGCCACCGTCGTTGGTCGGAACGCGCTGATGCCAATACGCCTGAAAGTGCTCTTCCCGCAACCGCGTCACAACCCGCTCGAGTAAATAACGGTTCTGAAAGCAACCGCCGCTCAAAGCAACGCGGGTCTCGCCACATTTTCTGGCGATAGCGACCACAGCCTCAGCCAGGGCATTATGAAATTTGGCGGAGATTTGGGCCACCGAAACCCCGTTGTTCACGTCGGTCAAGATAGCTTGAATCATCCGGGACCAGTCGAGGACGTCGACCGGCTGCCCGGCGACCAGCGGCAGATCATAACAGGAATCGGTCACCCCATCCCCGATGGCAAATTCAAGTTCCATCGCGGCCTGACCTTCAAAGTGCACCTGCTGGCGCACGTTGACCAGCGAGGCGACCACATCAAACAGTCGCCCCAGGCTGGACGTCACCGGGGAATTAAACCGGCGCTGGAGCATTCCCTTCAGCGTGATCATTTCGATGGGCGGCATTCCCCGCAGTGGCGCCAGATGTGTCATTTCGAACACCGCCTCGCCATACAGTTCATAAAGCAATCCCAACGCGGCCCGACGCGGCTCTTTCACGGCCTTGTCGCCACCGGGCAGCCGGAACGGACGCAGATGCGCGACCCGTTCGACTGTTTCATCCGTAATGCAGAAAAATTCCCCGCCCCAAATGGTGTTATCCAGACCGCAGCCCGTGCCGTCCCACGCCACCCCCAGCGCAGGTAGTTGCATTTCATTTTCCGCAAGGCACGACAGGACGTGCGCCACGTGATGCTGCACACGCACCATTTTCCTGCCGCCCGCCCGGGCAAACCGGGTCGAATAATAATCCGGATGCAAATCCGCGGCAACCCACTCGGGATTCACACCATATAAGTTGGCTAAATCACCCGCGACCCGCTGAAAGGCGGTGCGGGCGGTTTCCGTTTCCAGGTCACCGATGTGCTGGCTGAGAAAAACATTTTCCCCAACGGCGAGGGCGACGGAGTTCTTCAAATGCGCGCCCACCGCGAGCACGCTTTGACTGGGAACTGGGGACTGGGGAATGCGAACCGGGAGCGGGGCGAAGCCTCGAGCGCGCCGCAAAACCATGGTCCGCCCAAGCATGACGCGGACAATCGAATCATCCAGGTGCCGGACAATCGGCCGGTTGTGAACGAGAAACACATCCGCGATGCCGCGCAATCGCGCCACCGCTTCATGTTCATCCGTGCAAATCGGCTCGTCACTCACATTGCCGCTGGTGGCCACAACGGGGAAATCCAGTTCCAACAGGAGCAGCTGGTGCAGCGGATTGGACGGCAGCAGCACGCCGAGATTCGGGTTCTCCGGCGCGGCGGAATTGCCCATTTCCCGCTTCCGGTTGCCGATCTTTTTCAGCAGGACAATCGGCCCTTCCGGTGAACGGAGCAGCTGTTCCTCCAGTGGCGAAACGTTGCAGACATCTTTCACCGTCGTAATGGACGGAAACATGAGCGCAAACGGTTTTTCCTCGCGCTGTTTGCGTTCGCGCAAACGGCGGACGGCTGCCTGGTTCCGGGCGTCAACGAACAAATGAAACCCGCCGATCCCCTTGACGGCGACAATTTTCCCTTGCCGAATCCCGTGCGCGGCAGCGCGGAGCGCCTGGTTGCCGCCAAAGATTTTCTCACCGGCGGCACTCCACAATTCGAGTTGGGGACCGCAGACCGGACAGGCATTCGGCTGGGCATGGAACCGGCGGTCGCGGGGATTGTCATATTCCGCCTGGCAGGCGGGGCACATCGGGAAATGTTTCATCGACGTGCAAGCGCGGTCGTAAGGCAACGCTTCGACAATGCTGAAACGCGGGCCGCAGTGCGTGCAATTGGTGAACGGGTAGCGGAAACGGCGGTTGGCCGGATCAAATATATCCCGCAGGCACTCAGGACAGGTGGCGATGTCCGGCAGAACAATGGCCGACTTGTCGCCACAAGGGTCACTCGCGCGAATTTCAAATGCCACATGGCCGACCGCGTCCAGCCAGGTGGATTCGCAACTTTGAAACCAACTGTGCGGCGGCTTTTCCGATGGCAACCGGAGGAGAAATTGTTCCAGGGCGTGAGGCACGCCCTCGACTTCAATGCAAGCGCCCTGCGGAGAATTTTGCACCCCGCCGGTCAGTTTTAATTCCTCGGCGAGACGAAAAACGAACGGCCGAAATCCGACGCCCTGTACCGCGCCGCGCACGATCACTTTGAGGCGGGCGACAGACGAAACCGGTGCGGGAAAAGTCAGCGCCCGGTCAAACCGGGCGAGCCGGACCGAAGGCGAGAGCGTGGGCGGCTTCACACCCACAGCTTACGCCAGGATGGCCTGGTCAACTGCGCCTAAATTGCCGACAGCTTTGCAATATTTGGTGTCCTGAACCCCTTCGCCGGCCGCCATATGTCTGATTTTAGCCACGGCGTCATGAAAGCCAGCCTCAGCTTCTGGCGAATAATCCATGCCAAAACCCAAGTGAATCGCGGGAATCGTGAGCCACCACGCCTCGGGCGTGCGCCCAAAGACGTCGCGCGCCAGCGCCAGCATCGTGCGCGGATCGGCAGCGTGCGCCATGAGCTGCGAGTTGTCGCCGGGTTCAAGTTTGCGCAGATACACGCCGTCAATCCGGTCCACGGCGGCATCCACAAAGATGACGCGGCGGGCGCGGGCGATGGGGTCAGCGTATTCGGGCGAGAGCAACTGGCATTCGAGCGTGCGGACGCCGGGCAGGTTTAAAGTTTCAATGGCTTCCGCCACGCGCACCCCCACGCCGTCGTCCCGGCGCAGGGAATTGCCATAGCCGATCACCAGCAAGTCGGCGTCAATCGGGACGGGAAATTCAAAGTTCATTTTTCAGGGTTCGCCGGCGAAGAGGTAACCAACCAGAAACCTCTTCGCCGGCATTGTTTTGTCCAACCCAACTAGGACAAAGTATCAGCCGCGCGCCATTTCGTTCAGCACGGTGCCGTCCGGCGCAATGATCTGAACATGGAGGGGCATCTGCCCGACGGCGTGCGTCGAGCAGCTCAAACAGGGGTCATAACAGCGGATGCCGTGTTCAACGCGGTTGAGCATGGCTTCGGGAATATCCGAGCCGCGAACATAATGGCGTGCGATTTGCGCAACCGTCTGGTTCATGGCCAGATTGTTTTGGCCGGTGGCGACGATGAGATTCACCTTTTGCAAGAGGCCGTTGCGGTCCACCGTGTAATCGTGAAACAGCGTCCCGCGAGGCGCTTCACTCGCACCAACGCCCTGCAAGCTATTGATCCCGGCATCCGCGCGGAGATCATCGCTGGAAAGTTCCGGGTCAGCCATGTAACGCTCAACGAACTCCAGACTGGCCAGAATTTCGATCAGGCGCGCGTAGTGATACAAGAATGAAGAGGTGACAGCGCCACGTCCGAGCTTCTTGAATTTAGCCAATTCCACATCCGCCTGCGGCACCCCCATGCGTTCACAGACGTTGAGCCGCGCGAGCGGGCCGACCCGGTAGATTCCCGCCGGAAAACCGAGCGGCAAATAATAGGGCGACTTGAGATAGGAAGAATTTTGCACGGACTCGCCGATGTATTTCTGGTAATCCGCCGGATCCACCTGATCAGCAATGACGCTGCCGCTGCTATCGGTAAACCGGAGCTTGCCGCCATGATGTTCCCACGAGCCATCCGGCGCGACGAGCCCCATGAAGAGGGACGGGAAGTTGCCGAAAATCTGGATTTCCCGCTGGTGGGTTTCGAGCGTTTTCTTGAACAAGTCGAGCGCGAGTTTCGTGGTCGCGTAAGCCTCCGGCAACCACGCTTGAATTTTAGCCCGGCCTTCCGCCGACAAATTGGAACGTACCCCGCCAGGCACGGCCCAGACCGGGTGGATTTTTTTACTGCCGAGGATCTCGATGATCTCCTGGCCGAACTGACGCAGACGGATACCCGCGCGGGCGAGGCCGACGTTTGAATTGATCAGGCCGAAAACATTGCGCTGCGCGGGCGGCGTTTCCCAGCCGAGCAAAAAGTCCGGCGCGCTTAAGTGGAAAAAACTCAAGGCGTGCGACTGGATGATCTGACCGAGGTTCATGAGGCGGCGCAGCTTGTCGGCGGCGGGCGGGATGCTGACGGCCATGATGGCGTCGCCGGCCTTGGCGGACGCGAGCGTGTGGCTCACGGGACAAATCCCGCAAATGCGCTGGGTGATGCCGGGCATTTCGGAATACGGCCGGCCCTCGCAGAATTTTTCAAAGCCGCGAAACTCAACAACGTGGAATTCCGCGTCGGTGACGTTCCCGGCGTCATCCATGAAAATGCTGATTTTGGCGTGGCCCTCAATGCGGGTCACGGGATCAATGACGATGCGCTTCGACATAAATTATCATTCAACCAAATTTCAACTGCGTGCCTTCCAACTTCGGGGTTTGGCCGGCGAGGACCTGAACCATCACGGCCTTGATGCGATCCGCCGGGGGCGGGCAGCCAGGCAAATAGTATTCCACGAACACCAATTCATGGACGGGCAACACATTTTTCAGCAACGGCGGGACGATGCCATCCGCCTTGGGTTTGACCGGATTATATTGGGCGTTTTCGATGTAGGCGCGTTGCAGCACGTTGTCGGCATTGCCGATGCCAAACTGGTTGCGCATGGCCGGCACGTTGCCGGTGACCGCGCAATCGCCGAAGGAGACGATTACTTTTGTGCGCGCGCGGATTTTGTGGAGCAGTTCCAGATTATCCTCGTTGCAAACCGCGCCCTCGATGAGGCAGACATCCACGCCTTCGGGGTACTCCTTCACGTCAGCGATGGGGCTGTAAACGATTTCAACCATTCCCGCGAGATCGATGAGAAACTCATCGAGGTCGAGGAAGGACATGTGGCAGCCGGCGCAACCGCCCAGCCAGACCGTGGCAATTTTTAAGCGTTCCATTGTTTTTTCTCCCGTGCGTTGACGATGAATTCCAGTTTACTGCGGTCGCGGATCGATTCGCCCACGGCCGAGCCTTTTTTGAAGAGCGCGCCGGTGGGGCAGGCCATGACGCATTTGCCGCATTCGGTGCAGGTATCGGAATCGCCCCACGGCTGGTTGAGGTCGGTGATGATTTTGGATTTCATACCGCGACCAGCCACATTCTTCGTGCCGGCGCCCTCGATGTGCCAGCAGGAACGCACGCAGCGCGTGCAGAGAATGCAGCGGTTATGATCCATCCCGAACAGGCGATGCGTATTGTCCACTTCCCAGCGCGGGAAAAGATAGTCATACCGGACGTGCTCCATGCCAAGGCCGTAGGCCAGGGTCTGCAATTCGCAATGGCCGTTGGCCACACACACGGCGCAAACGTGGTTGCGCTCGGCGAACAACAGTTCCAGCGTCATGCGCCGGTATTTATTGAGCCGTTCCGAATTCGTGGTGACTTCCATGCCTTCGCTGACTTTCGTCGTGCAGGCGGGCAATAGTTTCGGCGTCCCCTTTAATTCCACGAGACACAGTCGGCACGCCCCGACATCATAAACGCCCTCGAGATGGCAGAGCGTCGGAATCGGAATGCCGTTATCGCGGCAGACCTGCAATACGCTTGCGCCTTCCTCGGCGCTCACTTGTTTCCCGTCAATGGTAAGAGTCTTGGCGGCCATATAAATTATTTCGGAGCGGGTTCACTGGGATGTGCGCGCGGACCGAAATGGTCCGGCTGGAGCAACTCCTCGTATTCACTGCGAAAGTATTTCAACGTGCTCAACACCGGATTCGGCGCCGTCTGGCCGAGCCCGCAGAGGCTGGTGTTTTTCACCATGTCGCACAGCTCCTCCAGCTTCGCGAGGTCGCGCGCCGTCGCCTGCCGGGCCAGGATTTTGTTCAGCAAATTTTCCATCTGGGCCGTGCCCGCGCGACAGGGAATACATTTGCCGCAGGATTCATCCTTGCAGAACTCCATGTAAAACTTGGCAATCTCCACCATGTTGGTCGTATCATCCATGACCACCATGCCGCCGGAACCCATGATGGAACCAAGCTTGCCCAGCGATTCATAGTCCACCGGCGTGTCGAGATAAGCCGCCGGGATACAACCGCCGGACGGCCCCCCGGTCTGCACTGATTTTATCTTCCGGCCATCGGGCGCCCCGCCGCCCATCTCTTCCACGATCTGCCGCAGCGGAATCCCCATCGGCACTTCAATGAGTCCGTTGTTCGAAATTTTTCCCGTAAGGGCGAAAACTTTGGTGCCTTTGCTCTTTTCCGTGCCGATGCCCGCATACCACTCGCCGCCGCGATTAATAATGGCGGTAATGTTCGCGAACGTTTCGACATTGTTGATCAACGTCGGGCAGCCGAACAATCCGCTCTCCGCCGGAAAGGGCGGACGCGGGCGCGGCGTGCCGCGCTTGCCTTCGACAGAAGCCATCAGCGCCGTTTCCTCGCCGCAGACAAACGCGCCGGCACCAATGCGGATGTCCACGTTGAAATTAAACGGGGTCTCAAAAATCCCCGAGCCGAGCAGGCCCAGCTGCTTGGCCTGTTTGATGGCGGTTTGCAGCCGCGAAATCGCCAGCGGGTATTCCGCGCGGACATAGAGGAATCCCTGATCGGCGCCGACCGCATACGCCGCAATCGCCATGCCTTCGAGCACGAGATGCGGGTCGCTTTCCAAAACGCTGCGGTCCATGAACGCCCCGGGATCGCCTTCGTCCCCGTTGCAAATAATATATTTCTTGGCACCGGGCGACTTGGCCACCGTCCCCCATTTCAATCCGGTGGGAAAACCGGCCCCGCCCCGGCCCCGCAATCCGCTGCGGGTGATTTCCTCGACGACCTGCGCCGGCGGCAATTCGGTCAGCGCGTGATGCAGCGCCGTGTAGCCCCCGATGGCGATGTAATCCTCAATTTTTTCCGGGTCAATAATCCCGCCGTTGGCGCGGACAATTTTGAACTGCTTGGCAAAGAAGGGATGGTCGGGATTTCCCACCTGAACCTCGCACGGAGCGCCTTGGAGGGAAGCGACGATGGCGTTGGCATCTTCGGGTTTAACAAATTCAAATAGTTTTTCCTTGGCGCTCAGCCCATCCACGCCAATGAGCGGCCCCTGCCCGCAGAACCCCATGCAGCCGACGCGCCGCACTTCCACATCGGCTTCCAGCCCTTGCTCTTTTACCGCGGTTTCCAGATTCTTTTTAATCACGTCCGCCCGCGACGACATGCAGCCGGCGGACATGCAGGCGCGCATGGTGATTTTCTTGCGGCCGGACTTGTGTTTCTCGGCCAGCGCTTTGAGATCTTCGATTTGCATAATTCAAATTCCCAGCCACGAATTCACTCGGGCCACGGTGGCTTCCGGCGTTTGCTTGGCGGCGACCTGCCCATCATATGTCACTGCGGGCGCAATCCCGCAGGCACCGATACACCGTGCGGTCAGAAGTGACACCTTATTATCCGGCGTCGTTTCACCGGGCTTGATTTTTAGAAGGTCCTCCACGGCGGCGACCACCTTGTCGGCACCTTTGACATAGCAGGCCGTGCCGAGACAGACGACGCAGGTATGCTCCCCCTGCGGCTTGAGCTGGAAGAAATGATAAAAGGTGGCAACGCCATAGACGCGGCTCGGCGGCAGCTTCAGATGATGGGCAACGAACAGCAGCACATCGTCCTCCAGATACCCAAAGAGTTCCTGCGCCTTGTGCAGCACCTCAATCAGGGCGTCCTGTTTGAACTGGTGCTTCTTCATGTGCACCTCCAGAATCTTGAACCGTTTGTCGCCGCTGGCGTGCTTGGATCCGGCAGCGGGTTTGACGTCCTTTTTTTCAGCGATGGGTGAAATGGCGCTCATAAATTGCCTCGGCAGCCGCGGCCAATCCGCAAGCGCTTCAGACGTTTGTAGATTAGCACCTTTTATTACATCCGCCCCACCTGAATTGGCAAATACAGACCCATAATTGGTATTCCCTCTTTGTGGGCATCGCCGCAATTAAACCGGCAAGCCAGGCAAACGCTATCACCCCCAGCTCACCAGCATCGCCTTCCAAACCCATCGCCAAACCACATATTAACCTTTTTTTATTATGGATTATTGAACTTTACGTCAATAGTCGACGCTTCACGCAATGAATCAGAGCACCAAATTACGCGAAAATAATGACAATATCCGGAAAGCGCTTCCCCTGATTATGCATCAGATTTAAATTGCGGTCGGAGTTAGTAATTCAGGTTGTGTTATGTTGGATAATTGACCGGCCGACGGGTTAATAATTGTTTGGATTAGCTTAGATTAAGTTATTATTTATGCTGGACGCCCACAAAAACACAATGGCTCGCGATCGCAATTTGAGTCAACCAATCGGACCCCATAAAAAAATGCACATCAAAAAACCCTCTCGGATAGCCGCCATGGTGGCCGCCTATCTCGCCACCTCCGCCGGACTGCACGCCAGCGAAGCCGACCTCAAAATTCCACCGCTGCACTCGGTGACCTTTGACAGCCTGGGCGGGGTCAGCGGCATGACCCTGATGTATTTCGGCATTTTTATGTGCGCCATTGGTATGGTGTTCGGCCTCGTGCAATATCAGCAGACCAAGTCGCTGCCGGTTCACAAGTCGATGGCCGATGTTTCCCAGACGATTTGGGAGACCTGTAAAACCTATCTGTTCCAGCAAGGTAAGTTTCTCGCCGTGCTCTGGCTTCTCGTCGGCGGCTGCATCTTTTTCTATTTCAAAGTGCTTGAAGACAAGAGTTTCGGGGATGTCGCGGTTATTCTTATAGCCTCCGTGCTGGGCATTCTGGGCAGCTACGGGGTGGCGTGGTTCGGCATCCGCATCAACACGACGGCCAACTCGCGCACAGCCTTTGCCGCGTTAAGAGGTAAACCGGTCAACGTGGTCGGCATCCCGCTCCGCTCGGGAATGAGCGTCGGACTGCTGCTCGTTTCCGTGGAGTTATTCTTCATGATTTCCATTTTGATTTTCCTGCCGAACAAACTGGTCGGACCCTGCTTCATCGGCTTTGCCATTGGGGAATCATTGGGGGCCAGCGTGCTCCGCATCTGCGGCGGCATCTTCACCAAAATCGCGGATATCGGTTCGGATTTGATGAAAATCGTTTTCAAGCTGCCAGAAGATGACCCGAAGAATCCCGGCGTCATCGCCGATTGCACCGGCGACAACGCCGGCGACAGCGTGGGACCGACGGCGGATGGGTTTGAAACTTACGGCGTCACCGGCGTGGCCCTCATCGCGTTTCTCGCGCTCGCACTGGCTTCCAGCCCCACGATTTGCGCCACGCTCATCATCTGGCTGTTCGTCATGCGCGCGCTGATGATTGTCACTTCGCTGGTTTCGTATTTTCTGAATGAAGGTATCACCAACGCCAAATTCGGCAGTAAATCGGATTTTGATTTTGAAGCGCCGCTCACCCACCTGGTCTGGATCACTTCAGCCGTCTCCATTGTCGTCACCTTTATCGCCAGCTATCTCTTGCTGGCGAAACAAACCGGTATTGACGGCAACCTCTGGTGGGTGCTGTCGGCGATCATTTCCTGCGGCACGGTGGCCGGAGCGGTGATTCCTGAATTCACCAAGATTTTCACCAGCACCAAATCCCAGCACGTCAAGGAAGTCACCACCTGCTCCAAGCACGGCGGGGCGTCGCTGAACATTTTATCCGGCTTTGTCGCCGGCAACTTCTCGGCCTTCTGGATGGGCTTTGTCATCCTGGGGCTCATGTTTTGCGCCTGCCTCCTGGCGACCTTCACCGACTCGCCCATCGTCGCACTGATGCCGAAGGAATTTATTTTTGCCGCGCCGATCTTTGCCTTCGGGCTGGTCGCGTTTGGCTTCCTCGGCATGGGCCCGGTGACAATTGCCGTGGACAGCTACGGTCCGGTCACGGACAACGCGCAATCGGTTTATGAATTGAGCCGGATTGAAGCACAACCGAACATCGCCAAGGAAATCCAGAACAACTTCGGCTTCAAGCCGGACTTTGAAAACGCCAAGCACCTCCTTGAAAAGAACGACGGTGCCGGCAACACCTTCAAGGCCACCGCCAAACCGGTGCTCATCGGCACCGCGGTGGTCGGCGCGACCACGATGGTTTTCGGCATTATCATGCTGTTGCAGAAAATGTATGAGGCTCAGGTGTTATCCGGCGTTCCCGGACCGTTCAAGCCCGTGATCGAAGCGTTGAGCATCGTGCAGCCGGAAATCATCCTCGGCCTGCTCATGGGCGGCGCGGTGATTTACTGGTTCACCGGCGCGAGCACGCAGGCGGTCGTCACCGGCGCGTATCGCGCCGTCGTTTACATTCAAGACCACATGAAGCTGGATGCCATTACCGCGTCGGAAAAGGATAGCAAGGAAGTCGTCCGCATCTGCACTGTCTATGCGCAGAAAGGCATGTGGAATATCTTTATCGTCATCTTCTGCCTGGCGCTGGCGCTGGCGTTTTTCAATCCCTATTTCTTCATCGGCTACCTCGTGGGGATCGCCTTCTTCGGCTTGTTCCAGGCCATTTTCATGGCCAACGCCGGCGGGGCCTGGGATAACGCCAAAAAAATCGTCGAAGTGGATTTGCGGCAGAAAGGCACCGACCTGCACGCCGCGACGGTGGTGGGCGATACGGTGGGCGACCCCTTCAAAGATACCGCCTCCGTCGCGCTGAACCCGGTGATCAAATTCACCACCCTGTTCGGGTTGCTCGCGGTGGAGATCGCCGTGACGATCCCGCACCAGAGCGTCAAGACGCTCATTGGCGGATTTTTTCTCATTGTGGCACTCGTGTTCATCTACCGCTCGTTCTACGCAATGCGGATTCCGGATGAAGACCTGAATGCGGATGACAACCTTGCACAACCGTCCCCGATAGAAAAAAAAACGACTAAACCAGCCATGATGCAGACCGGTACGGCCAGTTTCGTGACGGGTTCCGGCGTGCGTCTGCAAAACAACAACAAAGGATAAATATGATACCCGACCATGTCCTCGAAAAATTCCCCCTGAACGCAAAGCTGCGGGACGGGACCAGCGTCACGCTCCGGCCGCTCGGCAAGCGTGACGACACCAAGCTGCACAAATTCCTCCTCGCCGTGCCGGAGGAAGAACGCTTATTCATCAAACAGCCGGTCTTTGAGCGCACGGTGGTGCGCGACTGGTGCCGGCATGCAGATTACGAACGCAATCTGCCATTGCTGCTGCTGCACGGGCAGAAAGTGATTGGCGAGGCGACCCTGCACCAGCGTTTCGGCGGCTGGAAACGCCACATCGGCCTCATCACGCTGCTTACGCATCCCCAATACCGCGGCCGCGATGTGTCCAAACTGCTCGTTGGCGAACTGATTGAAATTGCCCGGCACTGTGGCCTGCGGCGGCTGGAAGCCGAAGTGAATGGTGAACGCAAAATTGCGCTGCAAGTCCTGTCGCAATTCGGCTTCAGCAAGCTCATGGACATTGAGGATTATGTCCTCGATATGAAAGCCGTCACGCACGACTACGTTTTGCTGGGGCTGGACCTGAAGACCGACGATGAATTCCTCGGCGTCGGCGGTTGAAAGAACCATCAGCCACCCACCATTGGACAGCGCCCCCCCCTGCACGGGGGGCGCTTTCGCCATGCCGCGCGTATCCGAACCTGATTGCGTTCAGACGTAAAGCGCGTTTTGCAGCTCGCGCAGCAACACACTGGTGAAGGGATGACGCCGATCCGGCTCGCGTTCGAGACATTTCAAAATCACCTTTTCCAGCAGGGGCGGAACATCGGGGTTCACCGCCCGCACGGGAATCGGCCCGGCGGGTTGCAATTGGGCGGCGAGAATCTCCCCGGGCGACTCCCCGGGATAAGGTTTTTTGAGCGTCAGCAGTTCATACGCCGCCACGCCGAAGGCGAAAATATCCACCCGCCCGTCAATCGCCTCGCGCTGCAGCTGTTCCGGCGCCATATAGCCGGGCGTGCCGGGGTTTTTTGCGAATTTCACCGGTCGCTCCGGCAACGGCTGCGCCATGTCAAAATCAATCACCCGCACCGCGCCATTACGCGAAACCAGCACATTTTCCGGCTTGAAATCAAGGTGCATATAGCCGCCCTCGTGGACTTCGTGCAAGCCGGTGGCCATATCAATGAGGATTTGCGCCACGTTTTCGGTCAGTACCGGATCCTGGTGCGCCAGCAATTGCTTCAAATTCTCGGCCTCCACATAATCCATGAGCATATAATCGCTGCCGTGCTCGACGTAGCTGACGATATGTTCGCTGCCCGCGAGTTGCTCCAGGATTTGATTGCCATGCTTGAAGCGGCGGCGGGCGGTGAAATTAAACCGCAGCGACTTCTTCAGCCGGCGCAAGGCGTAGTTTTTCCGGTGTTCATCGGAAACCAGCCAGATGTCCGCCATGCCGCCGCTGTTGAGCAGCTCGCGCAAATAAAACCGCCCGAATTTCTCCGGTCCAGATGTTTCGTTGTCGGGCAAGCCGCGTGCCATGAAAAACGATTAACACGTGTGCGGCAGCGCGGCGAACAAAAAAAAATATCGAATTTACTTTCCGCCGCGACCGGACTCAATAACGTGCTCGTATGCTCGGGGGTCTGAGTCATGGTCTGAATCTGCTGTATCCGCCCGTCTGCCAGCTTTGCCACGTCCAGCGCGCCAAGGCGAATGACGGATTTGTCTGCAGTGAATGTTGGTCGCAGGTGCGCTTCATCCGGCCACCGTTCTGCGAACGATGCGGCCTGCCCTTCGCGGGCGACCTCACCACGTCCTTTACCTGCTCCAACTGTCTTGGTCTGGAACTCCATTTTAGCTCCGCCCGGTCGGCTGTGGTCGCCAAAACCGTCGTGCGGGAGGCCATCCACCGGTATAAATATTCGCGCGCCCTCTGGTTCGGCCGCTTTCTTGCCGACCTGCTGGTCCGCGCGGCCGCGCCCGTGCTCGTGGCAGGCGCTGGGTGGGACGCCATGGTCCCCGTGCCCTTGCATTCGGTGAAATTGCGGGCGCGCGAATTCAACCAGGCGGCCCGGCTCGCCGCGCCACTGGCCCAAGCCACCCACATCACGCTCAACGAACAAATCCTCCGGCGCGTGAATCCCACGCCCACGCAGACCCTGCTGACGCGGGACGAACGCGCGGCCAACATGAAAAACGCCTTTGAGGTCCGCCCCGGGGTGCACCTCGCCGGCCAGAGGCTTGTCCTGGTGGATGATGTGCTCACCACCGGCGCGACGACCAATGCCTGTGCCAAGGCCCTTCGCCAGGCGGGCGCGAAAGAGGTCGTTGTCTGGACAGTTGCGCGCGGGCTTTGAATTTTATAGTATCGATCGTTCATGGATACCACTTCGTTCATCAAGAAGAACATTGACGGCGTCACGCAGATCGAGCCGGCTTTGACCCCGCCGCCGGCAGGTGCCGAGCAAGCCAGCTTTGCCAAAAAGCCCAAGCTCGGCAGCAGCAAGTCCAAAAAGCGCGAGATCCCCGAAGGGCTTTGGATCAAATGCCCCGCCTGCGACGCGATGGTGTTTGACAAGGAACTGGACGAAAATCTCCAGGTTTGCCCCAAGTGCTCCCATCACCTGCCCATCGCCTCGCGTGAACGCATTCATTCGCTCGTTGAAACCTGCACCTTTCAGGAGATGGACGCGGAAATGACCAGCGTGGACATCCTGAAATTTACCAGTTACAAGAGCAAATTGGATCGCGACCGCAAGGCCACGATGCTCAAGGACGCCGTCGTCACCGGCATTGGCAAAATCGGGGCGCACACCGTCGCCCTGGGAGTGATGGATTTTCGTTTCATGGGCGGCTCGATGGGGGCGGTTGTCGGCGAAAAGCTGACCCGGCTCATCGAACGCGGCACCGAGGGTGGGTGGCCGGTGGTGATCATCTCCACCAGTGGCGGCGCGCGCATGCAGGAAGGCGCCTTTAGCCTGATGCAGATGGCGAAAACCTCCGCCGCACTCGCTTATCAAGCCAAGCACCGCCTGCCCTATCTGAGCGTGCTGACGAATAACAGCTACGGCGGGGTGATGGCCAGTTATGCCGCGTTGGGCGACCTGATTCTCGCCGAACCGGGCGCGATGATTGGATTCGCCGGTCCCCGGGTCATCAAGGACACCACGCACGCGGAATTGCCGCCCGGTTTTCAGACCGCCGAGTTTTTGCAGGAACACGGCCTGATTGATGCCATCGTGCCCCGCAAAGAGATGAAAGAACGCCTGGTGAAATATCTGGACTACTTCGGATCCGGCCAGAAACACGTTGCCGACTGAACGGATCGGAACTCAGGTGTCCCCTCCCCCATTACGAGTTAATCGCATCACTGCGATTGACATGGGTCCTTTATTTTCGGAAATTCACGCACCGATTTTACCAACCACATGAGTGATCCAGCCAACTCCACAGAATCCCTTTCGCACGAAAGCCGCACGTTCCCCCCTTCCGCCGCCGCCGTCCAGCGCGCCCACGTCAACGCCGCCCAATACGAAGCGCTCTATCAGCGGTCCGTTCTTGAGCCGGAACAATTCTGGCTCGAACAGGCGAACACGCTCGACTGGTTCAAGTCCCCCACCGTCGCAGGCAAACATGTCTGGGACACCGACGCTCGTAAAATTGAGCACACTTTTTTTGAGGATGGCCAGATCAACGTCACCGTCAACTGCCTCGACCGCCACCTGAAAACCCGCGGCCAGCAGACTGCCATCATCTGGCAGGGCGAGCCGGAGGAGGATGTCCGCCGCATCACCTACGCCGAACTGCATGCCGACGTGTGCAAGTTCGCCAATATCCTGAAGGCAAACGGCATCCAGAAGGGCGATCGCGTGGCCATTTACATGCCGATGATCCCTGAAGCCGCCGTGGCCATGCTCGCCTGTGCGCGGATCGGCGCGGTGCACTCGGTCGTATTCGGGGGATTCAGTTCGGATGCCCTCGCCGGTCGCATCAACGATTCCGAATGCAAATTGCTCATCACCGCCAACGTCTCCCTGCGGGCGGGCAAAAGCCTGCCGCTCAAAGCCCTCGCCGACGTCGCCCTCACCCATACGCCCAGCATTGAGAAGGTCATCGTCATCCAGCGCAATGCCGAAGCTTGCAACATGGTGGCGGGCCGCGATGTCTGGTACCACGAGTTGATGGCGAACGCCTCGGCCGATTGTCCCGCCACTCCGCTCAACGCCGAAGATTATCTCTTCATCCTGTACACCTCCGGATCCACCGGCAAGCCCAAGGGCGTCGTCCACAGCACGGCCGGTTATCTGCTCTGGTCCGCGCTCACGCACAAGTACGTTTTCGACATCCACCCCGGCGACGTGTATTTCTGCACCGCCGACATCGGGTGGGTCACCGGCCACAGTTACGTCATCTACGGTCCGCTCTGCAACGGCGGCACCACGCTCATGTTTGAAGGCGTGCCCACGTTTCCCGACGCCGGCCGCTTCTGGCAAATCGTCGAGAAATTCAAAGTCACCAGCTTCTACACCGCACCCACCGCCATCCGCGCGCTCATCCGCCTCGGCGATGAATGGCCGGGCAAATACGATTTAAGTTCCCTCCGCGTCCTCGGCTCCGTCGGCGAACCGATCAATCCCGAGGCCTGGATGTGGTATCACAAGCACATTGGCCGCGAACGCTGCCCCATCGTGGATACGTGGTGGCAGACCGAGACCGGCGGCCATCTGATTACGCCGCTGCCCGGCGCCCACACGCTCAAACCCGGCAGCGCGGGCCGCGCCTTCTTTGGCGTTGAACCCGTCATCCTCCGTGACGACAGCAGCGAGTGCCAGCCCAACGAGGGCGGCAAGCTCTGTATCAAGAAACCTTGGCCGGGCATCATGCGCACGACGTGGGGCGACCATGTGCGTTTCGTTAACACCTATTTCTCCACCTACAAAAACATGTATTTCACCGGCGACGGGTGCCGTGTGGATGCGGACGGCGATTACTGGCTGCTCGGGCGCGTGGACGATGTCGTCAACGTGTCCGGCCACCGCATCGGCACCGCGGAGGTGGAGAGCGCGCTGGTCAGCCATCCCAAAGTCGCTGAAGCTGCGGTCGCCCCGATGCCGCATGACATCAAGGGCCAGGCTCTCTACGCATTCGTAACCCTCAAGGACGGCGTCGCTGAAAGCGACGAATTAAAGAAGGACCTTGCGCAACACGTCCGCAAGGAAATCGGAGCCATTGCCGTGCCCGACAAAATTCAGTTCGCCCCCGGCCTGCCCAAAACCCGTTCCGGTAAAATCATGCGCCGCATCCTGCGCAAAATTGCCGAGAACCATGCCGACCAGATTGGCGACACCTCCACCCTGGCCGACCCCGGTGTGGTGGAGGCGTTGGTCAAAGGGAAGCAATAGAATCCAGTGCCGGCCTACGGGATCGTTTCCAAAACCCTTAGCGGGCGCAATCGGTGCGCCCGGAGGGAATTTGAATGCGCCCCACGGTGCTGGGTCTTAACCGCTGCTGCCAACGCCAACAGACGCCTGCGGTTCTTGCGCAAACCGTAACCGGCGGTTTCCGCCCTCCCGCCTAATCGAAAGCCCTAGCAGGGGGCTCTCCAGCCTGCTTCTCCTCCCTCTCCAGCCCGTGGCGGGAGGGTGAACTACCACGTGCCCGGTTTAGGACTTGCGCGGCTCTACGAGTTCGCCAATGATGGCGCCTTCAGTCAAACCTAAACTAAAGGAGTTATTATGCGCATGCTGATGTTTGTCACTATTCCCCATCACACCTTCAACGCGGCCGTGAAAGACGGGACTGCGGGGGCAAAGATCGGAAAAATTCTGGAAGCCACGAAACCGGAATCGGTTCATTTCACGGAAATCAAAGGCAAACGCACCGCCGTTCTGGTGGTGGATTTGGCGGACACTACAAAGATTCCGGCGCTGGCCGAGCCGTGGTTCCTGACCTTTGAGGCGGATGTGCAACTGCATCCCGCCATGACGCCGGACGATTTGAAGCGCAGCGGCATTGACGCGATGGCCAAGCAGTGGTGCTGAGGCGCCCGGATTATTTCCCGATGCAGAAGGCGCTAAAAATGGCGTCGAGCAGATCTTCTGTGGCGGTTTTGCCTACGATTTCGCCGACGGCATTGGCGGCAATGCGCAAATCCATGGCGACCAGTTCCAGCGTGAGTCCCTCCCGCAGGGCGTCAGCCGCCTGCCGAGTGGTGAGCCGGGCACGGTTCAGGGCTTCCTGATGCCGTGCATTAATGGCCACCTGCAACATCTCGGCCTTGATCTCGCCGGCCCAGACGAGCGATTTGATGGCGTCCTTCAACGCCTCAATCCCCTGCCCGCTCGTGCAAGAAACGTCAATGACAAGGTCCTTGAGGTGTGACGCGTGAAGCGTGCCCGGCAACTCCAATTTCACCGGCAAATCCGTTTTGTTGCGGACGAGAATCCGTTTTTTATCGGCAAACTCGGTCAGATAAATGTCGTCAGCCAGGGTCAGCGGTTCGCCGGCGTCGAGGACATGCAGGATGAATTCGGCCTGGGCGAGCGATTGACGGCTGCGACGGATGCCTTCCACCTCAATCTCATCGCGCGCCTCACGCAGGCCGGCGGTATCAATGAAAATCACCGGCAGGCCGCGGATGTTGGCGGTCTCCTCAATGGTGTCGCGCGTGGTGCCGGCAATGGGCGAGACGATGGCGCGGTCGTGGCCAAGCAGTTGATTCAGCAGGCTGGATTTACCCGCGTTGGGACGGCCGATGATGGCGGCCCGAATACCGCGCCGAAGAATCTGACCTTCGTTCGCGGTGCGGAGCAGTTCATCCATGAAGACCAACCCTTTTTCCAGCCGCTCCAGCAACTTGTCCTTGGTATCCGGCGAAATGTCCTCGTCGGGAAAATCAATGTGCGCCTCGACGTGGGCAAGGGTGAGCATCAGGTCGTCGCGCAAGAGATTGATGCGCCGGGACAGTTTGCCGGCGAGCTGTTCATTGGCGGCGACCAGCGCGAGTTCGGTGCGCGAATGAATCAGGTCCGCGACGGCCTCGGCCTGGGCGAGGTCAATGCGGCCGTTGAGAAAGGCGCGCCGGGTGAATTCGCCCGGTTCGGCGAGCCGGGCGCCGCCGGCGAGCAGCGTATCCAGAATCAGCTTGGCGGGGAGGAGTCCCCCGTGACAGGAAATCTCGACAGTGTCCTCGCGCGTGAACGTGCGCGGGGCGCGCAGGATGGCGAGCAGGACTTCGTCAATCACCGTTTCGCCACGGACAATTTTGCCAAACTGAATGGTGTGGGTGGGGGCGGCGGAAGGTTTGCAGGAAGTTTTGCCGACAGGCTGGAAACACAGATCGGCAATAGCGAAGGCCCGGGCCCCGGAAAGGCGGAGGACCGCCAAACCGCCTTCGCCGAGGGGCGTGGCGATGGCAACGATGGTATCATCCGGTATCATGGGGAGAGTCTTACGCAAAGGCGCAAAGACACGAAGAATAATTTATTTTAAACGTGCCGGCAGTTGCCGAGCTGATTTTCAGTATCGCGGCCCTGCAGAAAAAGCCGGGCCTTCTGGTAGCTTTTCTTGTGCAGATAGTGGAGCAGCGACGGGTCAGCCGCGCGCGGCAACTGCGCGGCCACTTCGTCAATCCGCGCAAAGAGCGGCAGCAGGCTGGGCTTGGGACGGGCTGTGGCGAGGGACTTCACCGTTTCATCCAGCTGCACCAGCGCGGCGAGCAGTTCTTGTTCGACGGGGCTGATCATTGGAGGAGGTGGGGGAATTTGTGAGTAAACCAGGAATTATTAAAATCCACGTCCCCGAGGAGAAATAATCCCGTCAGCACCCGGGCAATGCCTGACGCGAGGACGACCACGAACAGGGCGGAGAGGTAAAGTCCGAAGGCGTGGGTCGGATCAGGCAGCATCACACGCGGGATGCCCTGGTACAGAACCCAGATGGACAAAAGGATGCCCATGGTCAAGGAGGTCCACGGGCTCATCCTCGGGCCGACGTCCAGCAGATGCGACAGAAATAGCGGACTGTAGCCGTAAGCCATGGTGGTAAACGATTGCAGATAATTGCGCCGGCTCTCGAAGGTCTGGCTGATTTTAAGGAGGATCAAGGCACTAAGCAAAACCATCGCGAGAAACAGCCCGATCTGAATGGTTTCAAACGTAATGATGTCCGCCGTGGAAAACTCTTTGAATTTTTGAAAACGCGGCTGCCATTTGCCCCAGCGATGCAACCCCCAACCCTCCACCAATGAAGAGGTGACGACCATCGGCAACAGACATCCCAAAAGAATATAGGCAAAGCTTTTGCGCGCCTGCGCGATACGATTCCACGTCTCACTTGGTTCAAACAGTAAAAAAAACACCTTGATCATCCGCCAGAGACATTAAACCGACGTCCTCCGATTGTCAGTAAAATCCGCTTTCACTTCCCCGCCACGCGCCGTTAAACTGGGCGCGTGAAAGTTGATCTTGGCATCTGGAGCAAGCTAACGCAGGCGGTCGTCGCGCTGGTGGTTGTGGCGGTTTTGATTTTGATCGGCATGACCTACCTGCCGCTCATCCATCAAAACGAGCGGATGCGCCAGGAAGTGCTCCGGCTCGACACCGAACTCCAGAAACAGGAAGTCACCTCCCGCCAGCTCCGCGCCGACATCGACGCGCTTCGCAATGATTCCGCGACCGTCACCCGGCTTGCCCGCGAAAAACTCGGCTATGCCAAAGCCGATGAAACGGTCGTCCGGTTCGAAACGAACGCCGCCGTCACGCTCCCACGATAAAAGCCGCTCCGGTGTCCCGGA
>Ga0214172_1000206_pt1 | contig 31243 bp, 34 predicted proteins | sample TroBogEpilimnion_29_FD_153010 | JGI IMG/M metagenome (GOLD analysis project Ga0214172, IMG submission 153010) | Freshwater microbial communities from Trout Bog Lake, WI - 12JUL2007 epilimnion | ecosystem: Environmental > Aquatic > Freshwater > Lake > Epilimnion/Euphotic zone | place: Trout Bog...
TTCCAATTCAACCCAACAGGTACTGCGAAGTTCACTAGCTCTTGCGATATTGCAAAACAAGTGATGGCTTCGAACTCTGCTAGCTACACTACCGTTCCAGCTCCCGCTGGATCGGTTGCTGTTGTGAAAATTGGCGATACAGAAATTGCTGGCTACACACCAAAAGGCATGGATCCTGCTGATGCAAAAGCGAAAGATGCTGAGTTCAAGAAAGCCATTCGTGATGCGTTGAATGCTGCTAGCTACCCAGCTAAGGCAGATCCAACCCAAATGAATTATGTAATGCTGACTATTTTGCTAACCATACTGGTGATGTTGGCAACCATGGTTTATGGTCCAATCGCTGCCATGTTGGTTGAGATGTTCCCAACTCGCATTCGTTATACCTCCATGTCTTTGCCATACCATATTGGTAACGGTTGGTTCGGCGGCTTGTTGCCAACAATCTCGTTTGCCTTGGTAGCGCAAAACGGTAATATTTACTACGGTCTCTGGTACCCAATCATCATCGCTGCGGTGACATTGGTAATCGGTACTCTGTTTGTGAAAGAAACCAAAGACGTAGATATCTACGCACGTGACTAAGTAGATTAACTAAGATTCTTTAGTCTGTATCAAGTAAAAAACCCGATCAGAAATGGTCGGGTTTTTTGTTATAAGCCAGCTTCTTTTTTAAGGCTGTCCCAGACTAGATTCATGCGCTCAATTTTTTTATATTCATTTGGCATGATCATCCAAAAACTGCGAATAATTTGAATTTCGTGGGGAAGGATTGGCTTTAAATTGGAATCATTATTCACCATGAAGCTAGGGAGGACTGCAACGCCCAATCCAGAGCGGGCAGCTTCAAGTTGGGATTGAATGCTAGTACTCCGAAATGAAATTTGTTTTGGCTTACAGATTTCATCGAGATAGCTCAACTCTTTACTAAATAGTAGGTCATCTACATAACTAATAAATGTTTGTTTATCTAAATCACTTCTACTAGAGATTTCAGGATTGGTCAGCAGATACTCAGGGGATGCATACAGCTGCAACTGATAGTCTCTCAGTTTAGTAACTAGATAAGGTCCTCGCGTTGGCCTTTGCAGCGCAATGGCAATGTCTGCCTCACGTCGGGATAAATTCACGATACGTGGAAGTGATAGGAGATCAATAGAGAGGCGGGGAAACTTTTTGCCAAGCTTGTGTAGGATAGGGCCAATAACATAGCTACCAAATCCTTCAGTGGCTCCAACGCGGACCGTTCCACTGACTTCGGTATTTTCAGAGGAGATATTTTTATTAATCCCTGTGATTTGCCCTTCAACCTTGTGAGCAATTTCTTGAAGTTGCAAGCCAGCTTCGGTTAATTCAAAGCCAGCATTACTCCGGCTAAAAAGTTGAACGCCTAAATCTCGCTCTAAAGCCTGAATTCGTCGTGAAACGGTGGTGTGGTTTACCCCTAAGGACCTAGCAGCAACGACTAGTTTGCCATCCTTGGCTAGGGCTAAAAAGTACTGTAAGTGATCCCAATTCATTGAATTCATTGGAAGTTATTCTATTTCTAACTGAATATATATGTGCATTATTGCAGATAGAAGTTGCAAAATATAGTGTTGTTATTACATTTTTATGCATATATCCTTTATTGCACATATAAGAGCATGTACTTTCAACCATTATTCAAAGGAAATCTTCATGACAACCACTCCTCCAAACATCCCTCTATTTATTGATGGCAAGCTAGTTCAGTCAAAAACAACGGAATGGCGAGATATTGTCAATCCTGCTACACAAGAGGTGCTGGCTCGCGTACCTTTTGCAACAGCCGATGAAGTGAATGCTGCCGTTGCTAGCGCACATAAAGCGTTTGCTACATGGAAGAAGACTTCAATCGGTGCGAGAGCCCGTATTTTTTTAAAGTATCAGCAGCTCATTCGCGAAAATATGAAAGAGTTAGCTGCTATTTTGACGGCCGAACAAGGGAAAACATTGGCTGACGCTGAGGGTGATGTTTTCCGTGGTCTAGAAGTAGTTGAGCATGCTGCTGCAATTGGCAATCTTCAATTAGGTGATTTTGCTAATAACGTTGCTGGTGGTGTGGACACATATAGCCTCTTACAGCCGATCGGTGTTTGCGCCGGCATTACACCATTTAATTTCCCAGCCATGATTCCTTTGTGGATGTTCCCAATGGCCATTGTTACTGGTAATACTTTTATATTAAAGCCTTCTGAGCAAGATCCGATGGTAACGATGCGTTTAGTTGAATTGGCAGCAGAAGCAGGCGTTCCTGCAGGTGTTCTCAACGTTATTCATGGCGGTGAATCTGTTGTAAACGGAATCTGTGATCATCCCGATATCAAGGCGGTTTCCTTTGTTGGCTCAACCCGAGTTGGCACTCATGTGTATAACCGTGCCAGCTTGAGCGGTAAGCGGGTGCAGTGCATGATGGGTGCAAAGAATCACGCCGTCATCATGCCAGATGCTAATAAGGAGCAAACATTAAATAGCTTGCTCGGGGCTGCATTCGGGGCTGCAGGTCAGCGTTGCATGGCCGTTTCTGTAGCGATCATGGTTGGCGATGCCAAAAATTGGATTGCTGATTTGGTAGAAAAGTCTAAAACTTTAAAAGTACATGCTGGTGTTGAGTCAGGCACAGATGTCGGTCCGTTAGTTTCAAAAGCAGCCTATAACCGTGTCAATGATTTAATTGATAAAGGTGTTTCTGAAGCGAAGCTCGAATTGGATGGTAGATCAGTCAAAGTGGCTGGCTATGAGAATGGAAACTTTGTTGGACCTACTATTTTCTCTGATGTAAAGCCTGGTATGACCATTTACGATCAAGAGATTTTTGGTCCGGTGCTCTGCCTTAGCTTTGCAAAAGATATTGATGAAGCTATTGCTATGATTAACCAGAATCCAAATGGCAATGGCACGGCAATCTTTACTCAGTCTGGAGCGGCTGCTCGTAAATTCCAGGAAGAAATCGATATTGGACAAGTTGGCATTAACGTTCCAATTCCAGTACCTGTCCCAATGTTCTCTTTCACTGGCTCACGCGCCTCCAAGTTGGGTGACTTGGGCCCATATGGTAAGCAGGTCATTGCCTTCTATACTCAAACTAAAACAGTGACTGCCCGTTGGTTTGATGACAGCACTGCTTCTACAGGTGTAAATACAACCATTAGCTTGAAGTAAGGAATTGATATGACGTATGAAAATATTATCGTTAGCATCCACGGCAAGGTAGCGCTCATTACGCTTAATCGTCCTAAGGCGTTGAATGCCTTAAGTCCCGATCTAACTAAAGAGTTGGGTGAGGCACTCGATTCCATAGAGCATGATCCTAAAATTGCCGCTGTAGTTCTCACTGGTAGCGAGAAGGCTTTTGCTGCAGGTGCTGATATTAAGGTGATGAAGGATTGGACTTATATGGATGTTTATAAGTCTGACTTTATTACCGCTACTTGGGAAAGAATCACTAATTTTCGTAAGCCAACGATTGCTGCAGTTGCTGGGTACGCACTCGGAGGTGGTTGCGAGTTGGCGATGATGTGTGATTTTATTATCGCTGCTGATAATGCCAAGTTTGGTCAACCAGAAATTACCATCGGTACCATTCCTGGAGCTGGTGGTACACAGCGTTTAACTCGTGTAGTTGGTAAAGCTAAGGCGATGGAAATGGTTTTGACTGGTCGTATGATGGATGCCGCAGAGGCTGAGCGTGCGGGTTTAGTGACTCGTATCGTGCCAGTAGATCAATTAATTGCCGATGCTTTGAAGACTGCAGAAAAGATCGCCTCAATGTCACTTCCAATCGCTATGATGGCTAAAGATGCTGTCAATAGGGCGTATGAAGTATCGCTGAATGAGGGAATTCATTTTGAGAGACGCTTATTCCACTCTACATTTGCAACTGAAGACCAGAAAGAAGGCATGAATGCTTTCTCTGAAAAACGTCCTCCAGTGTTCAAAGATAAATAAATAGTAAAAGGTCAAATATGAAATTAGGATTTATTGGCTTAGGTAATATGGGCGCACCAATGGCGCGCAATCTCTTGAAGGCTGGTCATGACTTGGTTGTCTTTGATGTGGTCCAGAGTAATGTGGATGCGTTAGTAAAGCATGGTCAAGGCCATGCTACAGCTGCGGCAACTCCAGCAGCTGTTTTGGCTGGCGGTGTAGAAGGAGTCATCACAATGCTCCCAGCTTCTCAACATGTGAAATCAGTCTACTTGGGTAACGACGGGCTACTTTCTGGAAATGTTAAGGGGGTGGTATTGATTGATTCTTCGACGATTGATCCTATGTCTGCTCGTGAAGTAGCTAAGGCTGCTGCCGATAAAGGTGCATTGATGTTGGATGCACCAGTATCAGGCGGTACTGGTGGTGCTGAGGCAGGCACTTTAACGTTTATGGTTGGTGGTGAGGAATCGCTCTTTAATCAAATGAAACCTCTGCTGCAAGCTATGGGTAAGAATATTGTGTATTGCGGTGGCGCCGGTAATGGTCAAGTTGCTAAAGTAGCTAACAATATGCTCTTAGGCATCTCTATGATTGGCACTGCTGAGGCTATGGCACTTGGTGTTTCCTTAGGTATGGATCCCAAAGTATTGGCTGGCATTATTAATACTTCTAGTGGACGTTGCTGGAGTTCCGATACTTACAACCCTTATCCAGGTGTATTGGAGAATGTGCCGTCCTCACGGGGTTATACCGGAGGTTTTGGTTCTGATCTCATGCTCAAAGATTTGGGTTTGGCTACTGAAGCGGCAAAGCTCTCAAAGCAGCCTGTGCCTCTTGGAAGTTTGGCTCAGCAGATTTATCAAACATTTAGCATGCAGGGTCATGGCGGCTTAGACTTTTCCGCAATTATTAAAATGTTTACTAAAAAATAAGCTTTACTTAAGAGATATCTGATGAGCGATGAAATTCTTTTTCAGAAAAAAAATGGTTTAGGCCTTATCACTCTAAATCGTCCAAAGGCCTTAAATGCATTGAGTTACCCCATGATTCAATTGATGTATAAGGCTTTGAAAGATTGGGAAGCAGATTCTGAAGTTCTAGCGGTATTGGTGAGAGGTGAAGGAGAAAAAGCCTTTTGTGCTGGTGGCGATATTCGTAGTCTTTATGAGAGTATTACCTCAGGCAGTGATGAGCACACCCACTTTTTTAAAGACGAATATGTTCTGAACGAATATATCTACAACTATCCAAAACCTTACATCGCATTAATGAATGGCTATGTCATGGGCGGTGGCATGGGGATCTCCCAGGGTGCTAGCTTTAGAGTGCTCACGGAACGCTCAAAAATTTCGATGCCAGAAGTGGCAATTGGCTTCTTTCCAGATGTGGGCGGTAGTCATTTCCTATCAAAGTGCCCAGGTAATCTAGGTAATTACTTAGCACTTACGGGCGTGACATTAAATGGTGAAGATGCTCTTTATGCCAATCTAGGTGACTGGATATTAGCTTCCGATCACATCAATGTATTTTTAGAAAAATTAGAAACGCTTAGTAACAATAGTCCCGTAGCAGAGCAAGTCAAAAAGATTCTGCTGGGCTTAGGTGCCCGCAATGCACCAATTAATCCACCTATAGCAGAAAGACGTCAAGTGATTGACGCTATTTTTTCTCTAAATAGTGTTGTTGATATTATTGCAGGACTTGATCATACAGCAATAGATGGCCCAGCATGGATTGGCGAGACTGCAGCCTTAATGAAGCAGCGCTCACCTATTGCTATGGTTGGTGCTCGCGAAACAATTCTTAGGGGTAGGAAGCTCACGATTTCTGAGTGTTTTGCCATGGAGCTTGCACTAGGTGCGCGTTGGATTGAAGTGGGTGATTTTATCGAAGGTATTCGAGCATTAATTATTGATAAAGATAATTCGCCTCAATGGGCTTACACATTGCCTGAGTTGACTGAGCAAAAGATACAAAGCCTATTTCCATCGTTACCAAAGATTTAATCATTACAAGGATCTATTCATGTCATTTCTCGAGCTAACAGAAGAACAAATCATGGTTCAAGATATGGCAAAAGATTTTGCCAAGAATGAGCTTGCTCCGAATGGTGAGCGCTGGGATCATGAGGGCTGGATTGATGATGCTGTTATCGCGCAAATGGGCGAGCTTGGTCTTATGGGTATGGTGGTTCCAGAAGAGTGGGGCGGGGCTAACGTGGATTATGTTTCTTACGCGCTTGCTGTGGAAGAAATCTCTGCAGGTGATGGTGCGGTTGGCGCCATTATGAGTATTCATAACTCTGTTGGCTGCGGCCCTATTTTGAAATACGGCACCGATGCTCAAAAAGAGGCCTGGTTGCCAGACTTAGCAAGTGGTAGATCGATCGGCTGTTTTTGTTTGACTGAACCTCAGGCGGGTTCGGAGGCTAACAACTTAAGAACGAAAGCCATCCTGAAGGATGGATCTTGGACTTTAAATGGCTCAAAACAATTTGTAAGCAATGGTAAGAGAGCTAAATTAGCAATAGTCTTTGCTGTTACTGATCCAGAGCTTGGAAAAAAGGGGATATCAGCCTTCCTGGTGCCAACAAATACACCCGGTTTTATTGTTAATCGAGTTGAAAAAAAATTAGGCATTCGCGGGTCTGATACTTGCGCAATTACTTTAGACAACTGCATTATTCCTGAAGCAAACATACTGGGCCCAAGAGGTAAAGGTCTCGCTATTGCATTATCCAATCTTGAAGGCGGTCGTATTGGCATAGCTGCGCAAGCTTTGGGAATCGCTAGGGCAGCGTTTGAGTCAGCCTTGAAATATTCAAAGGAGCGAATTCAGTTTGGTGTGCCATTGATCGATCATCAAAGTGTTGCTAATTTCTTGGCAGATATGCAAACGCAAATTAATGCTGCGCGTTTATTAATACTGCAGGCGGCAAGTATGAAAGAGCGGGGGCTGCCCTGTTTGTCTGAGGCATCACAAGCGAAGTTATATGCATCGGAGATGTCTGAAGCTGTTTGCTCAAAAGCTATTCAGATATACGGTGGATATGGATACCTTGAGGACTATCCGGTTGAGCGTTATTACCGCGATGCCCGTATTACTCAGATTTATGAGGGCACCAGTGAAGTGCAAAGACTGGTTATTGCACGCACTCTCAAAGAGTTAGATTTGTGATGTTTCCCATAATGACTCCCTAAAGTTGGTTCTTTGAGGGCAGTAAATAGTGAAAAATGAGGGCTCAAGTAAGCCCTTAGTATCAATTTTTGATACTAGTAAGTGTAATGGCTTTTGAAAAAAACCTCATTTAAAGGCTTGAAATGAAGGTTTTGAAAATATATGTTGCTTTGCAACAAAAATATCTTGCATTTAGAAAATGGGGCTTTTAAAATGGTGCACCGCAATAAAAAAACCCATTTAACTAAATAAGGATAAATCATGTTCCAAACTCAATTAAACGACCAATTCGCTGCTGCACAAGCTAAAGCTATCGAAAACGCTAAACACTTGGCACAAGTTGCTGTTGAAAGCGCTCAAGAATTAGCTGAAATCAACCAAGCTGCTGCTAAAGATGCTTTAGTTGCTGCTCAAGATACAAGCTCACAGTTGTTGGCAATCAAGGATCCACAACAATTAGCTAAATTAGCTCAGCCAGAAGCTGCTCAAGAAGCCGCTAAATATGCTGCTGCTTACCAAGCTAAAGTAAACCAAGTAGTTCGTAACGGTAACAAAGAAGTTGCTCAAGTAGTTGACGCTTCCATTGATGATGCACGTGCTGATTTGGTTAAGTTTGTTAAAGAAGCAACTAAGACAGCCCCTGCTGGTTCTGAGGCTTATGTTTCTGCATTCAAAACTGCATTTGATGCATCACTCCAGCAGTTTGATCAAGTTCGCGCAACTGCAACTGATGCATTTGCTAACTTTGAGAAGAGTGTTGATGCTGCTTTGGCAAACATTCAAGGTCAATACGCTACTGCTAAGCCAGCCGCTAAAAGCCGCAAAGCTGCTTAATTCAGTTGCTTAATTCAGTTGCTTAACTAAACTGCTTCATAAGCAAGTTAGTTTGAGTTTCAAAAAAAGCCACCTTCGGGTGGCTTTTTTCTTGCTCAGGAGATTAGGCTGCTTACTCAATCCAGGTAATAAAGCTTTCCTTAGGCCTTCTTACTTTTTTGAGATTTACTAACCAATCCTCATCTGCTTTTCTATAACCCAGTGGAAGCATGACAACACTACGTAAACCTTTTGCCTTTAAATCCAGGATCTCATCTAGGGCTGCGGCATCAAAACCCTCCATCGGAGTGGAGTCTACTTGCTCATAAGCTGCCGCAATGAGGGCGGTACCTAGTCCAATATAGGCCTGTTTTGCAGCATGGGTGTAATTGGTCTCTGCATCTCTTGCGGTATAGCCGCTGAGTAATTTTTGACGATAGATATCGCCTGCCTCACTCTTAAAGTTGCGCAGCTTTTCAGTCATATCAAATGCTTGATTGATACGGTCTGCTGTGTAGGTGTCCCAAGCAGCAAAGATAAGTAAGTGTGAGGAATCTACTATCTGAGTCTGACCCCCGGCGATAGCCTTAATCTTTTCGCGGATTGCCTTGTTCGTAATCACTAGTATTTCATATGGCTGCAGTCCACTAGAGCTGGCAGTCAAGCGAATGGCCTCCAAGATTTGCTCCACTTTCTCGGCTGGTACGGATTTTGTAGAATCCATTTTTTTAGTTGCGTAGCGCCACTGTAATTTTTCAATCAAGCTCATGCTGTTCCTTCAAAGTGAGTAAATAAATATAGATAGGTAAGTGTAGTGGATGGCCGCTAGATTTGCCTTTGTTCCTACGCTACCTTAAGATAATTCTGAATAAAAGTAGTGAATCTGATTGCTGATTGCTAGTTATATTGCTGACTAGTTAAGAATTAAAAAGGGAGTCAATTAAACTGACCCCCTTTATTTTTTTATTGCTTACTTCGTTAAGCAGCAATAGCCTCTTGAGGTTCTGATACTGAGGAGCGAATGAGGTAATCAAATGCTCCGAGTGAAGCCTTGGCACCTTCACCCATGGCAATGATAATTTGCTTATACGGTATGGTTGTGCAGTCGCCTGCTGCGAATACCCCTGGCAAAGAAGTTTCGCCTTTGGCATCAATAATCACCTCACCATGCTTTGATAAATCAATGGTGCCTTTGAGCCAATCGGTATTTGGTAATAAACCGATTTGCACAAAGATGCCTTCAAGCTCAATAGTGTGCTCAGTTTTGTTGGTACGATCTTCGTAGCGCAGGCCATTCACCTTGCCATTTGCGCCTAATACTTCTTTAGTTAGGGCGCTCATAATGACCGTGATATTTGGCATGCTGGCCATCTTCTTTTGTAAGATTGCATCAGCGCGTAATTTGCTATCAAATTCAATTAAAGTGACATGGCTAACAATGCCTGCCAAGTCGATTGCAGCTTCAACGCCAGAGTTTCCACCGCCAATCACTGCTACACGCTTGCCCTTAAAGAGTGGGCCATCGCAGTGAGGGCAATAAGCAACACCTTTGCCACGGTATTCTTGTTCGCCAGGAACGTTCATTTCTCTCCAGCGCGCACCAGTGCTAATAATTACAGACTTACTACTCAAGACTGCGCCATTAGCTAGTTCAACTTCAACACCATTGGGGGTCTTTCGTAATCCGTTAGCGCGTTGTAAGTTCATGATGTCTACCTCATAGCTCTTTACATGCTGCTCAAGTGCTTGAACCAATTTAGGTCCTTCGGTCTCTTTGACTGAGATGAAGTTCTCAATACCCATGGTATCCATGACTTGACCGCCAAAACGTTCAGCCAAAATGCCAGTGCGGATACCCTTACGCGCAGCATAAATCGCTGCTGCTGCACCTGCAGGTCCGCCGCCGATGACTAAAACATCATAGGGAGCTTTAGCAGTGAGTTTTGCAGCCTCCTCTTTAGGGCTTACGGTATCGAGTTTGGCAACAATCTCTTCAACTGTCATACGACCTTGACCAAATGCTTCACCATTCAAAATAACAGTTGGCACGGCCATGATTTGGTGTTGATCTACTAAGCCTTGATAAAGTGCACCATCAATCATTTCATGAGTGACGTTTGGATTGAGAGCTGCCATTAGGTTCAGCGCCTGAACAACATCAGGGCAGTTGTGGCAAGACAATGAAATGAAGGTCTGAAAGCTGAGCTTGCTGTCTAATTTAATAATGCGATCAATGACCTCTTGCTCTACCTTGGCCGGATAACCGCTGGCTTGCAAAATGGCCAAGATGAAAGAAGTCATCTCATGACCCATTGGTAGGCCAGCAAATGTAATGCGAGCCGCTTGATCAGTCTTGCTAACGGTAAAGCTGGGAATATGTTCGCTCTTACCATCAGTTTTAACAGTAATCTTATCGGATTGCTCAGCCACTTCATTTAAGAGCTCAAGCATTTGCTTTGAGCTATCGCTCTCATCCACGCTAGCAACGAGTACGATTGGGCTAACAATCTTTTCAAAATATACCTTTAACTGGGATTTGATATTGGTATCGAGCATGATGATTTCCTTGGGTATTTTTTAGGTGAGTCTATTGGGCAGGAACTGGTCCTCTCCAATAGACTCTCTTAAAGAGAGTCTATGGATTAGCTAATGAACTTGTAGCTTAGATCTTGCCTACGAGATCTAAAGAAGGAGTCAATGTTGCTGCGCCTTCTTTCCACTTCGCTGGGCAAACTTCGCCTGGGTGTGCAGCTGTGTACTGCGCAGCTTTCAACTTACGCAATGTTTCAGATACGTCACGAGCGATTTCATTTGAATGAATCTCTGCAGTTTTGATAATGCCTTCTGGGTTGATGATGAAAGTACCACGCAATGCCAAACCTGCTTCAGGGATGTGAACGCCGAATGCATTTGTCAAAGTATGTGTTGGGTCGCCAACGAGTGGGAACTTTGCTTTACCAACAGCAGGAGATGTCTCATGCCAAACTTTGTGTGAGAAATGAGTATCGGTTGTTACGATGTAAACCTCAGCACCCATTTTTTGGAATTCAGCATAGTTCTCAGCTGCATCTTCAATTTCAGTAGGGCAGTTAAAAGTAAATGCTGCTGGCATGAAAATCAGAACTGACCAATGGCCTTTGAGGGTTTCATCGGTAACAGTTACAAACTTACCATTATGGAAAGCTTCGGTTTTGAATGGTTGAACTGCGGTATTAATAATGGACATACTGTGCTCCTGGTTTTGGTTAATCAATTTCTTTAGTAACTAATGCAACTGGGTGAATTTTGAACCTCACTTGTTTATTTGTCTAATGAATAAATTTGATGGTTATTATCGAAATAATAGATAACTATCTTTTGGACTGTCTTTGGGTGCTTTAAAACCCTTATTTGGGTTTTTCTGGCTTTAAATGCCAGCCATGTGCCATGAAAAATGAGCTGGCGTTTGTGATCAATTTTGTTCTTAATCTAACTAAACGTGCTGATGAGGTTTAACCCTCAACCCTCTTTTTTGCTAACCCTGGCGTCTATAATTACTAATAAATTTGGCACTTATCATCTCCATTAAAGCTTCTTTTTAATCAAATATTTTTGGCGCACCAAACATGCCATTTGATGGCACGCTTGGTCTGCAGTAACTTTAGTCATCTTGAAGTAATCCGCCGCATTAGTACTAACTTATAGAGAATAGGAAATTTATCGTGAAGCAAAAAATATTCAGAAAATTACTGGCCGCTTCTGTTTCTGGGACCTTAGCATTCACACCATTGATGAGCAATGCTTGTACTAGCTTCTTACTCAAAGGTAGTGATGGCGGTTATGTTTATGGGCGTACGATGGAATTTGGTCTTCCCCTAAATTCACAGCTGACGATCATTCCTAGAAATTTACCAATGCCTGGTGTTGGTGTTGATGGTAAGCCTGGTACAGGCTTGAACTGGACAAGTAAATATGCTGCAGCTGGTATGAATGGTTTGGGTATGCCAGTTCTTGTAGACGGTATGAATGAAAAGGGCTTGGTTGGCGGTCTGCTAAATGCACCCAATACAGCTGTTTATCAAGTAGTTAGCCCAGCAGACTCCTCTAGAAGTATCGCCTCTGTTCAGATGTTGATATATGCCTTGACGAACTTTGCAACTGTTGATGAGGTAAAGGTTGGGTTTGAGAAGATCAAGATTAACCGCTCAGTGATTCCTGCTTACAACAATCAATCAGCTCCGGTACGTATGACACTGCATGATGCCAAGGGTAAAAGTATTGTGATTGAGTATCTGAAAGGCGAGTTAGTTATTACTGATAACCCAACGGGCGTAATGACAAATGATCCTGCATTTAGAGAGCAACTCAATAACATTGGTAATTATGCAAACCTTACCAATGTTGAGAAAAACCCAATCGTGATTAATGGGGTTAGTTATGTACCGCCTAGCTCTGGTAGTGGTTTACATGGACTCCCGGGTGATTACCTAAGCCCAAGTCGTTTTATTCGCGCATTATTCCTCAGTAAGTCAGTTCCCACCACTTATCCAACCATGCAACAAATAAATACTGCTTGGCATATCTTAGGTAGTTTTGATATTCCTCCGGGTGCTATTAGTTTGCCTGCTACGAACGCTTATGGCGGTGGCGCTGGTGGAATAGAAACAACCGAGTGGAGTGTAGTGGCCGATAACAAAAATATGCTTTACAACCTGAAAATGTTCGAAACAACGAATATCTATACTTATGACATGAAGAAGATGGATGTCAATGCTAAAGAAATTAAGTACATTAAGTTGGATAAACCTCTTTCAACAATATCCGTTAATTGATGGATATGATGAAATTCACTTCTGTATCTAAATTTACCTTTTTGGCCATGCTTGCTTTGGCTGGCCTATCCGCTTGTCAGTCTACTGGTCAAGATGGTAAGCCACTTACTCCTGCTGAAATCATACAAAAACGCGATGCGACTTTGAAAATGGCCAAGACTGGTCTTGATGCTTTGATCAAACAAAAGCTAGATGTTCAAAAAGAAATCGATCAAGCAGCTGGATATGCAGTATTCACAACCACAAATGTCAATATAGTTCTGTTAGTCGTTGCCCGAGGTGAAGGAGTGTTATTTGATAAACGCCGCAAAGACCCGATCTTTATGCAAGCACTGAAGACTGGTGAAGGTCTGGGCGCCGGCTATCAAAATCAATACCAAATAGTGATTTTTAAAACGCCTGGCGCAATCGATCAATTTTTATTAACTTCGATTGATGGTATGCGTGGTGGTATTGATGTGGACGCTAATTTCTCTGCAGGTTCTGGCGGTACGATTCGCTCATTTAATCCAGAAATTACTTTTTATACAGTAGGACTCTCAGGTTACGATTTACAGGCTAACTATGGCGGCACTCTTTATTTAGTTGATCAACAACTTAACAATGCTGCTACCTTAGATAGCCTACCCAAGAAGAAATAAAACAAAAGAACTCAATCAGATTAGGTAAGAGCGATCCTCGGCATCTAAATAACCCCAGGCAGGAATGACTGGGGTTTTCTTTTGAGTAAATTTTTGCGGTCTACTGGTATTTCTCTATAGAAACCCGCCTGAACAAGAGTAGATTGGTGGATGTCCCCACCTAATTGAAAGACTGATATGAGTAAGAAACCATTTGATCTGAATACCATGCCGGGGCAACAAAGAGCAATCGATGCGACTAAGGCTGCTGGACGTGTGGCAATCGAAAGCGCTCAAGCAATTGCACAGATTAATCAACAAGCCACACAAGAATTAGCTGCCATGATTCAAAAACGTGTTTCTGAGCTTATGCAAACTCAGGACCCTAAGGCTGCCTTTGAATTTATCCATGCAGAGGTTTTGCAAGATGCTGCAAAAGAGGTATCCCAATATCACAATCAATTACTCCAAGTTCTTCAAAGTGGTAATCAGGAGTTAGCTGTTATTGCCGAGACTATGATTGCAGAATCTAAGGCAGATTTAATTCATTTCGTTAATGATGCTACCGACAATGCTCCGCTTGGTAGTGAGGCATATGTCTCCGTATTTAAAACTTCCTTCAACAATGCACTTCAGAATTTTGAATTGATTCGTGCCGCAATGGCAGACTCATTTACTAATTTCGAGAAGGGCGTTAACAATGCAAGCAATCTTACTAGCCCAAAGAGCACTTCTAAAAAAAGGAGTTAAAGATTTGCTCTATTAATCGTTAATACTGTTTCTGAAATTGCAGGGCGGTTTTGATGGTCTGAAAATGAATGTCTACCGTGGATTCAATTTCTTTACCATAGCCGCCCGCCATAGAAAATGCAATTGGCAGTTGACGACCGAGCGCATACTCAAAGACCATTTCATCTCGTAGGCGCATTCCATCTTTGCTGATTTTTAATCGCCCCAGTCGATCACCCTCATGCGGGTCAGCGCCAGCCAAAAAAATGAGACAGTTTGCTTTAAACCGAGTATCGAGTTGGTCAAGGCTCGCACTCAAAGACTGTAAATAGTTTTCATCATTGCAGCCATCAGCCAGACCTACGTCTAGATCACTTTCTTCCTTTTTAAACGGGAAGTTATTTTCTCCATGCAGCGAGAGTGTAAAAATAGAATGATCATTTTGTAAAATAGATGCCGTTCCATTACCTTGATGCACATCTAAATCAATCACAGCAATTTTAAGGTTTTGACTTATCTCTTTTTGAAGAGTTCGTGCTGCGATAGCAGAATCATTAAACACACAAAATCCGCTGCCAGCATCTCGATAGGCATGATGTGTACCACCGGCTAGATTGGCGGCAATACCTTCTTTCAAAGCAGTTTTGGCCGCAGCTACAGTAGCTCCAGCGGAGCGGCGTGAGCGTTCTACCATTTGTGCGCTCCACGGGAAGCCAATCTCCCTTTGCTCTTGCGAAGAGAGTTTTCCTTCAAGGACCTTAATGAGATAACTGGGGTCATGCGCATACAGAATTTGGGTATCGGTTGCTGGCGGCGCCTCCACAAGTTCAAGGTCAGAAAGTTTACTTACTAAATCACGTAAGCGAGAATATTTCTCCATCGGGAAGCGATGACCTGCGGGAAGGGGTAATACAAAGTGATCTGTATAAAAAGCCTTCACGCTTGTATCAAACCTCTCTCGCGTATTCCTTGAGGATCTTTAGGGGTACTGTCTCAAGCGCCTTAATGTGAGTGCTTTCAAGTTTGATGAATGGAGCGCAATTAGCATTGAATGCCTCTACCCAGCGATTGATACACAAGCACCATTGATCGCCTGTTACTAATCCTGGAAATTGGTACTCTGGTCTTCGGGTAATGAGATCATTGCCTTTTTGTAGGCTAAATTGCAAAAACTCCTTTGTCACAATCGCACACACTAAGTGACTACCCACATCCTCTTCATTAGTTTTGCAGCAGCCATCCCTAAAAAAGCCTGTTAGGGGGTCGAAAGAGCAGGGTATTAGTGGCTCTCCAAATACATTTAACGCAATCTCTTTTTGCATAACAACCTTAAAGTTCGTGTGTCAGCCAGTTTATTGAATAAGCCGTAAACTTGCACAACCATGTCCGATTTAGATAAGCTCACCTTGTTTTACGATGGCGCCTGTCCTTTGTGTCAGGCGGAAATTCTTTTTCTCTCAGGGCGAAATCAAGCTAAGCTCTTGGATTTTATTGATATTAACTCGGTGCAATTTGATCCACAGAAAGTTGGAGTTTCATGTGAAGCTGCATTGGCTGCTATGTATGGGCAGTTTGCGAGCGGCAAGTTAATTCATGGTATTTCAGTATTTCCTGAGGCCTATCGGCGCGCTCATTTGCCACGTATGGCTTGGTTCTTTTCAAGAAAGTCATTGCAACCATTCTTGAGCTTAGCTTACCTCCTTTTTGCTAAAAATAGACATGCTATTTCACGTCTCTTTGGACCGATAGCATTGCGTTTGGTGAAGTTAAAATCACAATGAAGGTTCTGCGTCATTTTCTCATGCTTGCTCTATTGATTATGTCTATTACGGCAGTAATTGCGCGCGAGCCTTTGGAGTTGCCTCAACATTTAAGCTCTGCCAAACTTCAGGGTAGTGGTCAACTCACTTGGTGGGGATTTCATGTTTACGATGCTGCCTTTTATCGCCTAGGTAGTCTTTCATCTCTAGAGTTTGCTTTGGATTTACGCTATCAAAAATCCTTTTCCGGTAAGTCTATTGCCAATCGAAGTGTTGAGGAGATGAAGCGCATTGGTGTATCAGATGACCAAGCGCATTCCTGGGGTAAAGAGTTGGCTTCCTTTTTACCTAATGTTGAATCTGGACAAACTTTAACTGCCATTTATGTCCCAAAGCAAGGAACAAGCTTTTATTTCGAAGGCAAACAGATTGCCCTAATTCCTGGGGCTGAGTTTTCAAAAGCATTTTTTGGAATCTGGCTAGACCCCAAAACCAGCGCGCCAAAACTCAGGGCAGAATTGCTAGGACAAACTTGCCCACCACCACCTTTTAATGAGGCTTGCTAATTTATGAATTTTCTCTTTACTCGCCTAGTCTCCAGTGCATTTTGTATTTTGATATTAGCTTCTTGTTCTTCGCCTCAGGTTTCTCAATATGCCGCAGAGAAGCCGACTTTAGATCTGAGTGAATACTTCTCCGGAACAATCGATGCCTATGGCATCTTTACGGACCGTAGTGGCGAAATAAAAAAACGCTTTACCGTTTTGATTAAATCAAACTGGACTGTCGTTGATGGAAAAAAAGTGGGAACATTAGATGAAAGCTTTGAGTACTCTGATGGCACAAAGCAAAAACGCATCTGGACCCTAACTGAGCAGTCGCCTGGCAATTACATCGGTAGGGCAGATGATGTGGTGGGAGAGGCTCAAGGCCAATTGGCTGGTAATGCTCTAAATTGGACATATACCCTTGCTTTACCGGTTGATGGCAGTATTTACCATGTTCAATTTAATGATTGGATGTACTTGATAACACCTAAGGTAATGCTCAATAAGGCCAAGATGAGCAAGTTTGGTATTGAATTGGGTGAAGTGACACTGAGCTTCTACAAGCGCTAATTCAATGCGCTAAGCAAAAGCATTGGATTTGTGTCACACTTTCTTGGAAGGCGCCGTTGAGTGCCCGATCTAAGGAAATCCAAATGAAATTGAAATTTAAGCAGGCTTTGATTGCTCTATCCGTCACTGGAATTTTATCTCTAGTGGCATGTCAATCGATGGAACAAGGTACAGGTCAAAAAGCCAGCGCAAGTTTAGATTCTCGTTCTGGGTCACAAGCTAAAGGTGAGGTGAACTTTGTATGGCAAGGAAACGATGTTCTGATTAATGGTAAGTTTTCTGGATTAAAGCCAAATTCAGAGCAAGGGTTTCATGTGCATGAAAAAGGTGATTGCTCTGCTCCAGATGCAACTAGTGCAGGTGGTCACTTTAACCCTGAAATAAAATCTCACGGCATGCCCAATAGCGGTATGAATCATGCAGGTGATTTGCCGAACATTAAATCTGATGCCAGTGGTAATGCTATATACATAGCAAAGTTACATGGGTTTGCAGTCAATACTAGTCCAACTGGAATTGTTGGCCGCTCAGTAGTAGTTCATCGCGATCCAGATGATTACAAATCTCAGCCGGCTGGAAATTCTGGACCACGTATTGCATGTGGCCTGATTAAGTAATTGTTGAAATTTATTAAGAGATACAAGGCATTAAATGAAAATCGAAGATACCGATCCGGCGCGTCACGCTGGGATTGAATATCCAATGGAAGTGGGGGCTCCTGTATTTGCACCCATTAAAGTTACTGAGGAAAAGGATAAGGCTGTCAATGTAGCGCGCCAGAATGCCAAACTGGAGTATGACCGCATCATGGAGCAGGCCGAAGTCTTGATGAAGCAAGCTAAAGCCCTACAGGCAAGACTTGATGCTACGGAGATGGTCCATAGCGCTAAATTTAGTTTTAACCCTATCCACGGAAAGATTTATCACTTGTATTACGACAGCAGAAATAGCGTTAATGTGTTGATTCAGAATGGTCCGAACGGGTGGAGCTGTGGCATTCCTGATGGTTGGACTTATTCAATGGCAGTTAAAAAGCTGGGCGATAGTACTTGGGCGGTAATTGAAGAGGATTCTTCAGGCGCTCTTACTGTATGATTATTTTTTTAATAAAACTATATAGGTGACATGTGACAAAAGCACGAGTGGTTAGTCTTACTGAGTTAGGTAGCGCAGACGTAATTAAGGTAATCGATAAAGAATTGCCGCCTCCTGCAAAAGGTGAAGTGCAGATTCGTCAAACTGCCATTGGATTTAACTTCATTGATGTATATCAGCGTTCTGGCGTTTATCCCCTAGAGATGCCTACTGGTCTTGGTCATGAGGCTGCTGGTGTGGTTGAGTTGCTTGGTGATGGCGTTACTGATTTGAAAGTTGGTGATCATGTCGTTTATATGAATGCAGGTATTGGTGCATATGCAAGTGCGCGCAATGTAGCTGCTGATAAATTAGTTTTGATCCCAAGCAATATTTCAGATGAAGTCGCCGCCGCTGTTTTTTTTAAAGCAATGACTGCACAATATCTAGTTCAGAAAACGTACCAAGTTAAAGCTGGCGATGTTGTGCTGGTGCATGCTGCTGCTGGTGGTGTTGGCCAGATTTTGGCTGGCTGGGCAAAAGCTTTGGGAGCATTTGTTGTTGGTACCGTGGGTTCACCTACAAAGTTTGCAGCCGCTAAAGAAGCTGGCTGCGATGCGGTTGTTGATTATTCACACCCGAATTGGGTTGAAGAAGTAATGAAGGCCACTGGCGGTAAAAAAGCCAATGTGGTTTATGACTCTGTTGCCAAAACTACATTCTTAGGATCTTTGGATTGCACAGCACCGTTCGGAACAGTTGCTTTGTTCGGCGCAGCTTCAGGTCCTGCTCCTGAAATTCAGCCAGAAATTCTGAATAAGAAAGGCTGTTTATTCTTAACAAGACCTTCAGTATTCCCGCATAACGCTACTGCAGCATTACTGAAAGAAAATGCCAAAGCAGTGTTTGATGCAATTGCTAAAGGGCATGTTAAGGTGCAAATTGGTGCCAAGTTTTCTTTGGAGCAAGCGGCTGATGCTCACCGTGCTGCAGAGGGTCGAAAAGTTTCAGGCGCGATTGTGATGACGCCCTAAACTTTAGCGTCTTCAAGTGCATAAGCCCCGTTGCCAAACAACGGGGCTTTTTATTTCCCGATTGGGAAGTCCTAGTTTGCCAAATGACGCAATGCGTCATAAGTCTAAAGATTCAATTTGGTCTATAGTTCCCTGGTTAATACAAAAAAACAGGAGACTCATTCATGAAGAGCTTTACATCTAAAAGTGGTTTAGGTTTATTGATCGCAGTGGCGCTTGCGTCTGCATCCTCGTTTAGCAGTGCACAGAATTCAACTGCGCCTAACGCACAGGGCAAAACAGAGGCCCTCTGGCTTGGGCAAGCGGGATTTAGGATCAAATCTCCTCAAGGAAAGATGATATTGATCGATCCCTGGATTACTGGTGGCCCAAAGACACCCCCTATGTATAAAAATGATTTGGCAGCCATTGGGCCAATTGATGTATTGCTAGTGACTCATGCACACGTTGATCATCTTGGCGATGCGCCAGCCGTAGCTAAGATGAACAATATCAAGTTATATGGCCCGGCAGATATGGTGACTCCGCTCACTACGCTGGGGATATTGCCTGCAGATTTAGGCCATCGCTTTAATAAGACTGGCAGAGTTACTCCTGTGCCAGGGATTAAAGTGACTGCAGTTCAAGCAGAGCATTCTTCATTATTAGTTTGGAAAAATCCTGCAACTGACAAGATGGAATCACATCCTGCTGGCGAGCCAATGGGTTACATCATCGAGCTCGAAAATGGTTTCAAGATTTGGCATATGGGTGACACTGGATTATTTAGTGACATGAAATTTATTAGCGAGCATTACAAGCCAGATCTAGTGATGATTCCAATTGGTGGAAATTTCACAATGGCTCCAGATGACGCTGCTTATGCACTAAAGACTTGGATTAAGCCAAAGATGGTTATTCCAATGCACTACAACTCTAATCCAATGACTAAAGGTACTTTGGCAGAGTTTCAGGAAGCTATGAAGGGTAGTAATATCAAAATCATTCCTATGACTGAAGGTGAAACAGTTCAGTTCTAAGTAGTTCAGTTCTGGATAGTTCTTTATCTATCGGGCAAGAAGATTATTAAGAGTGCTGGAATTAAGCCTGAATAGCCGATTTTTCTTGTCTAAAAGCGAGCAAAGTTAGCTAAGTAATTGATTTAATAGAAAAAACCACCTTCGGGTGGTTTTTTCTTTATTGTCTAACTCAGTTTATACTTTCATAAGTAATTGAATTGAAAGGGATTATTCCTTTAATTCCACCTTTTTGGTTTGACAGCCCTGGTGGGCTCTTGGACAATACTTGGGGTGGGTTGATTCAAGCCACATGCCCTCATGACAGCCAATACCTCCTTCAACTCCAACAAATCATCTTTTATGCTCGAAGCTCGTGCGCTGACTTGTGTCCGTGGCGAAAAGCAATTATTTTCTGGGCTAAATCTTGTGGTCTCTGGTGGTGAGTGTTTACATGTGCGCGGAGAAAATGGCGTTGGTAAGACTAGCTTATTGAGGCTCTTAACAGGATTGTCCAAGCCAGAGTCAGGAGAGGTGCTTTGGAATGGCTTAGCCATCTCTAAAGAGTCAGCTCTCTATCATCGTGACCTTCTCTTTCTGGGGCATCGTGATGCTTTAAAAGAAGACTTAACAGCGCTAGAAAATTTACAGCTCTACGCGGCCTTGGAGGATATTCAGTTGCCAGAAGATAAAGCGTTAGCTGCTCTTCGGCGTTTTGGTTTGCGTGGACGCGAGCACTTGCCGGTCAATTGTTTATCGGCCGGACAAAAGCGTCGCGTACTGATGGCTCGCATGCTCACACGTCAAGCAAAGTTATGGATCTTGGATGAGCCATTCAATGCGCTAGATGTTCATGCAGTACAAGCTTTGCAGGGACTCATTGCAGAGCATATGGAGCAGGGTGGTCTAGTGGTAATGACGAGTCACCAAGAGGTCGGCCTCTCGCAGGCAAAGGTGTTGGAGCTATGAGCGCCTTACTAGCGATGATTCGTCGTGACCTACTCTTGGTGATGCGCCGTAAGAGCGAAGTGCTTACAGCCCTCTTCTTTTTTGTAGTAGTGACCAGTCTATTTCCATTGGGTATTGGTGCCGATGCTGCTTTGCTGCGCAAAATAGCACCAGGTGTTCTTTGGGTTGCAGCTTTGTTATCCACTTTGTTGGGCCTGCATCGTATGTTTGCTGCCGACTACCAAGATGGCTCTTTAGAGCAGCTTGCTTTATCTCCTCAGCCGCTGGTCTTACTTGTAACTGGAAAAATTATTGCTCACTGGATTGTGTGCGGATTGCCCTTGGTGCTTTTGGCTCCTGTGATTGGTATTCAGTTTGATCTGGATGCTAGCTCCTTATATGTATTGATGGGAACACTTTTTTTAGGTACGCCAGTGCTATCCTTGATAGGTTCGATAGGCGCAGCATTAACTCTGGGGGTGAGGGGTGGCAGCGTCCTGTTAAGTTTGTTGATTCTGCCTTTGTATATCCCTGTACTCATTTTTGGGGCTGGGGCAGTTTATGCAAATAGTGTAGGGTTGGATATTTCAGGTCATTTTTCATTGCTAGGCGCATTATTGATTTTGGCTTTAGCATTTATCCCTTGGGTAAGTAGTGCTGCTGTAAAGATTGCGATTGAATGAGTCAGACAAATAATTTTTCTAATCACCGCTTAGTTAACTGGTTTAAGTTATCTAGCCCTAGCGCCTTCTATCCGTTAGCGGGTAAGCTCATCCCATTCTTTTGGGTTCTTACTTTGGCATTCGGTTTGGCTGGATTGTGGGTGAGCTTCTTTGTTGCGCCCGTAGATGCTGTCCAAGGGCAGGGCTATCGCATTATCTTTATTCATGTACCCGCTTCTTGGATGTCGATGTTCATCTATTTAGTGATGGCTGCTTGGGCTGGACTAGGCTTGATCTTTAATACCCGCTTATCTGCCATGATGGCGCAAGCACTTGCTCCAATCGGTGCATGGATGGCTTTTTTATCTCTTTGGACTGGCGCGTTCTGGGGTAAGCCAATGTGGGGTGCTTGGTGGGTTTGGGATGCACGCCTGACTTCAGAGTTGATTCTCTTATTTCTATATTTAGGTTTTATTGCTTTGAGGGCCTCCATCGATGATCCTCGTCGCGCTGATAAAGCGAGTGCTATTTTGGCCTTGGTCGGCGTTGTCAATGTACCGATTATTTATTTCTCTGTGAAGTGGTGGAATACTTTGCATCAAGGCGCTTCTGTTTCATTGACTAAAGCGCCAGCTATGGCGCAAACCATGCTCTGGGGAATGCTCTTGATGGCCTTGTGCTTATGGATGTACTCCATTGCGGTCACCTTGATGCGAGTAAGGGCAATCATTTTAGAGCGTGAGGCCCATGCCGATTGGGTGAGACAATCAATTGAGGTAAAAAGCTGATGTGGAATAGTCCTTCCGAGTTTTTTGCTATGGGTGGCTACGCCCTCTATGTGTGGAGTAGTTTTGGCATTTGCGCCCTAGTATTGATATTAGAGCCCCTAATGGTGCGCGCTCGCTTTAAAGCAATCATACGCAGATTAAAGCAGGAGCAACTGGCAGAGCAGTTTGATAAAGAGATGAGTAAGTGAAGCCTAGACATAAACGCACATTGATTATTGTTGCTGCACTCATCGCTATTGGAATAGCCGCACTCTTAATCTTAAACGCGCTCAATAGTAATATTGCCTTGTACGTTACCCCAAGTGAGGTAGCTGCAGGTAAAGCACCTCAAGGCCAAGCCTTTCGAATTGGTGGCATGGTGAGAGATGGCTCCTTAAGGCGCGATGGTTTAACAGTGCACTTTGTAATTACTGATCTTGTTAAGGATATTCCGGTTGCCTACACTGGTATTCTTCCGGATCTATTTAAAGAAGGTAAGGGCGCGGTGATTCAAGGTCGCATGAATGCCGATGGCGAATTTATTGCCAGTGAAGTACTTGCAAAACACGATGAGAATTACATGCCTCCTGAGGCTAAGCATGCCCTAGATCAGGCTCAAAAAAATGGCAGCAACAGTGGCAGCAATAATGGAAGTAACAAATGATTCCTGAGTTTGGGCATTACGCATTAATTCTGGCGCTTTGCATTGCCCTGATTCAAGGGTTGTTGCCGTTACTGGGTGCACACTATGGTCGTCGTGATTGGTTAGTATTGGCTAGGCCTGCAGCGCAAACAGTTTTCTTATTGCTCGCAATTGCCTTTGGAATTTTGGCGTGGAGTTTTTACGCCAATGATTTTTCTGTGCTCTATGTTGCTGAGCACTCGAATTCACAAATGCCAGTAATCTACCGTTTGGGCGCGGTCTGGGGTGGTCATGAAGGTTCGCTTTTATTATGGATTTTCTTGCTTACTACTTGGACAATTCTAGTTGCCCAGCTATCTAAAGCATTAGATGATTTTATGGTAGCCCGAGTCATTGGCGTGTTAGGTTTGGTTACTAGCGGCCTGTTGTTATTTGTTTTAACAACCTCAAATCCATTTGAACGATTATTTCCTGCGGCACAAAATGGCCGCTCCTTGAATCCATTGCTGCAAGATCCAGGCTTGGTATTTCATCCACCAATGCTATACATGGGATATGTTGGTTTCTCAGTTGCATTTGCTTTTGCAATTGCCTCACTATTATCTGGTAGGCTCGATGCCGCTTGGGCGCGTTGGTCGCGCCCTTGGACTACGGCAGCGTGGGTCTTTCTGACCTTGGGGATTGCCTTAGGTTCCTGGTGGGCTTATTACGAATTAGGCTGGGGTGGTTGGTGGTTCTGGGATCCCGTTGAGAATGCCTCATTCATTCCTTGGCTAGTCGGTACTGCTTTATTACATTCTTTAGCGGTTACTGAGAAGCGCGGTGGCTTCAAAAGTTGGACTGTACTCTTAGCGATTACGGCATTCTCCTTGTCGCTGCTAGGGACCTTCTTAGTTCGCTCTGGTGTGTTGACATCAGTACATGCCTTTGCAACTGATCCACGACGCGGTATTTTTATTCTGATCTTTTTATCTTTGGTGGTTGGATCATCTCTAGCGCTGTATGCCTGGCGTGCGCCCAAGAGTTCAATGGGTGGAAAATTCAGCTTAAGCTCACGAGAAACATTTATTTTGCTTGGCAATGTCTTTTTAGTTGTCTCTGCAGGATCAGTTTTGCTTGGAACGCTTTATCCATTGCTGATTGACGCGCTACATCTAGGTAAGATTTCAGTGGGCCCTCCCTACTTCAATAACGTCTTTGTTCCCATCATGGTTCCTTTGCTGGTACTTATGGGAATTGGTCCATGGACTAGCTGGAAGCAAAGTAATTTACTCGCCATCATCAAGCGCTTATGGTTTGCTGGTTTAGTAGCTGTAGTTGCTGGCGTAGCTATTCCACTCATCATGGGCCAATTTACCTGGCTTGCAGGAGTCGGCTTCATGCTGGCCTTTTGGGTGATTGCCTCTGGTTGTATGCAAATCGTTCGCCAGGCTAAAGCGGGTAAACCGACCCGTTCTTTTATTGGTATGCAAGTGGCGCATTTAGGCATTGCAGTATTTGTGATTGGCGTCACAATGGTCGGTGCCTACCAAGAAGAAAAAGATGTTCGTATGTCTGCGGGCGATACAGTCACTGTTGGTGGTTATCAAATTCAATTACGGGGTGTAAATGCTGCTCTTGGCCCGAACTATCAAGCGATACGAGGGACATTTTTGGCATCAAAAAATGGTAACCATGAAATGAGTCTTTATCCCGAGAAGAGAAGCTATTTCTCATCCACTATGCCGATGACTGAGGCAGCCATTGATGCGGGTCTTACGCGCGATATTTATGTATCTCTTGGTGAAGAGCTCGGCGATCAATCATGGGCTGTCCGTGTTTACTACAAGCCTTTTGTAGATTGGATTTGGGGCGGTTGCTTGCTAATGGCTTTGGGCGGTGTATTAGCCATGTCGGATAAACGATATCGCTTGAAGTTGAGGAGTAAATTCTCATGAAAGCCAAATTTTTAATTCCACTGCTATTATTTATTGGCTTAGTAGTCTTCTTAGCCATCGGATTAAATCGTGATCCACATGAAGTTCCTTCACCGTTAATTAATAAAGCAGCACCAGCATTTGAAGCTTCTCAATTGGCTGAAGCTAGTAAAACGTTTTCACCGGCAAGCATGAAGGGTCAGGTATGGATTCTGAATGTTTGGGCCTCCTGGTGCGTAGCATGTCGTGAAGAGCATCCTGTTTTAGTTGAGCTAGCTAAATCTCAGGTGGCACCAGTGATTGGTCTAGACTATAAAGATAAGCGTGAAGATGCGTTGGCAATGCTATCAAGACAAGGTAATCCATATGCACTCTCTGTTTTCGATGGTAATGGCCGTGTTGGTATTGACTATGGTGTCTATGGTGTACCAGAGACCTACATTATTGATAAAGCCGGGGTAATTCGCTTTAAGCAAATTGGCCCGCTAACCATGGATTTATTAAATCAGAAAATTTATCCTCTCTTGACTGAGCTAAAGAAATCATGAAAAAGATTTTTTTAATCGCTCTTTGTGTCATGAGTCTGGGTAGTGCCTTGGCAAACGAGGCGGCTCCTTTAGCTGATGATCCTGTAACAGAGCAGCGCCTGATTAGTATTTCTGAAGAAATGCGTTGCTTAGTATGTCAGAATGAATCTTTAGCAGGCTCACGTTCGGATTTGGCGAATGATTTACGTCGAGAAATTCGGATTCTGATTAAAGAAGGTAAGAGTGATGATCAGATTCGTAACTTTATGGTTGAACGATATGGCGACTTTGTGCTCTATCGTCCACCCGTCAAACCGGTGACGTGGTTGCTTTGGATGGGGCCATTTATTATTTTGGCTATTGGTATCGCAGGCCTTTTAATGTATTTACGCCGTAGAAATAGCAGCATTCCTAATACGATCTTGACTGATTTAGATAATCAGAAAATTGATGCATTGCTAAATTCAGGCAATCAGAAAGAAGGATGAGCTTAGTGACTAGCTTCTTGATTCCTGCTTTCTTGCTCTTGGCTTTAGTCTTGGTATTGCTGCTACGCCCCTTTATTTTCCCTGCAAAGATCAAGGCTAGCTCGCGTCGTCAGATGAATGCCGTCATTTATCGAGAAGAGTTAGATAAATTAGAAGCCGAGCATCAAGCTGGTGTAATTACTACCACCGATTATGAGATTGCTCATGCAGAAATGCGTCAACGTCTTTTTCAGGACACTATTGAAGAAGACGATCAAGAAGTGGCAGGTTCAACTAAGAAAACAGCAGTCGGACTTTGTATCTTTATTGTCTTGCTATCCTCAGCACTCTATTTTTCCTTAGGTGATGTTGTTCGTGTGGCTCAAAATGATTCAGAGAGGCCGGTGACTCAAGAGGGTGTTGAAAAAATGGTGGCTGAATTTGCCGTCAAAATGGAAAAAGACCCTACCAACTTACAAGGCTGGGCAATGCTCGCACGCTCCTATCGTGTCTTAGGCCGTAATGAAGATGCTGCTAAGGCGTATGCACGCGCTGGCAACTTCATTGACTCTGATCCGCAGTTATTGGCGGATTATGCTGATACCTTAGCTGCAAACGCAAATGGTAGTTTTGTTGGTAAACCCCTGCAATTAATCAACCAAGCCTTAAAGTTAGATCCTGATAACCTGTTAGCGCTTTGGCTTTCTGGAACTGCCTCTTATAGCGCTAATAATTACAAGGCAGCAGTGCGGACTTGGGAAAAGTTGGCAAAACAAATACCACCCGATTCTGATGAGGGGCGTGCTATTCAGGGCTCCATAGCTGATGCTCGTGCTAAGGGTGGTTTGGCTGCCTCTGCTCCATTGCCTGATCGGGCACCCACTCCATCTTCTGGCGCTCCCTCTGGAAAAGTCATTAGCGGCAAGATTGAACTATCTGCTGAACTTAAATCTAAAGTCAATTCTGGCGATATCGTGATGGTGATTGCTCGCAAGCCTGGCGAGCGTATGCCTGTTGCAGTCCTGAGGGTGCCTGCAGGCAATTTTCCGATGAGCTTTACTCTGAATGATTCTTTAGCAATGAACCCAAGTGCGCCGCTATCGCAATTAACAGAGGCGAGTGTTGAGGTGCGCATCTCTAAAACTGGTATGGCTAAACCAGAAGCCGGAGACTTAATTTCTACTACTCAATCTATTCAGGTTGGCAGTAAAAATATACGGCTCCTGGTGGATCAGGTACGTCAGTAAGACTTCATCCAGTTCCTCCGCTGGTAACTAAAGCAGCCTTATTTTGCTGAGTTCATGATGGTTCTTTAGGGTTCGTTAAAGCCTCGGCTTATCCCGAATTATTTGATCTGTTTTGAAACCTTTTCCTAATGCCATGCTCGGGGCATAATGCAAAAAACAATAGAGACTTTCATGAATTTCATCAAAAAACAAATTTACAATCCTGTGGCTTTGCTTGCTACCTTTTTTGCTGTATTAATTGTCCTTTTTGGAGTGCTTTGGATTCTAGTGCCGCCGCCACCAAAAAAGATTGAAATGGCCACAGGCTTTCCGACTGGGCTTTACTTTCAGTTTGGCGAACGTGTCAAGGCTGAGGTAGCAAAAGAGGGCGTAGATCTAGAAGTTCGATCCACTGGTGGCACTATAGATAACCTAGCACTTTTAAACGATCCCAAGTCTGGGGTTGAATTTGCAATGGTGCAAGGTGGTGTTGCTAACGTCAGTGAATACCCCAATTTGGTATCGATAGCAGGAATGTTTTATGAGCCGATTTGGGTTTGGTATCGTGATGGTTCCTTTAAAAATAATGACGGGCAACTTAATGTTCTAAGTCAGCTTAAAGGTAAGCGCGTCTCTATTGGTAATGAAGGCAGCGGGACATTAGCGCTCACTCAAAACTTATTGCAAGCAAGTGGTATCACGGACCAAGAAATTGGTGCGGAGAAGCTAAAGCCCGATGAGGCTATAGCCAAACTAAGCAATGGTGAATTAGACGCAGTGTTTATTGTTGCTGCGGCAGAAGCGCCGATTCTGAAAAAGTTTTACTCTATCCCAGGTATTCGATTGATGAATTTCGATCAGGCGGATGCATATACTCGAAATCTTACTTATTTATCCAAGGTCACCGTTCCTAGAGGCTTGTTAAGCATTCAGCATGATTTGCCGCGACGTGACATTCAAGTGATGGCTGCAACCGCCACTTTGGTAACTCATGATAATGTTAGCCCAGCGATGGTTTCTCTGTTACTGAGTGCATCTTACGATATTTTAAAATCCTATTCGCGCTTACAAAAAGTCGGTGAGTTTCCCTCTGGCGCCGGTTTAGATTTCCCTTTACATGTAGATGCGGAGATCTATTTAAAAGATGGCCCCTCATTCTTGCATCGCCACCTACCATTCTGGACTGCAGTTTGGGTAGGGCGCTTTGTGAAGATTGTAATTCCGCTATTAGTCATTTTGATTCCATTATTTACCTATATCCCATCAGCTAAAAATTTCTTCTTACGACTCAAGCTGGCGCAGGTGTATGAGGAACTCAAAATCATCGAGAGAAATGCTCAAAATCCCGATTTAAAAGAAAAGAACTTTAGGGATCTAGAAGATATTGAGAGACGGGTTGGTAATATCAAAGTTTCTATGTTAGATGCTAAAGAGCTATATGACCTTAAGGGTCACGTTGGCGAAGTCCGCGAACGCTTGAACTTGGTTTATTAAGGAGCTAGGGTGAATATAAAACTTCAAAATTTATTGTTTGCTTTAGGAGTCAGTATTTCTCTTGGAGCTCAAGCGCAAGCATATCCAAATAAGCCGATATCAATGGTTGTTCCACAGGCAGCTGGGGGCACTAATGATATCGTTGCGCGCTTGATTGCGCCCGCGTTTGGCGAATCTATTGGCGCCTCCATTGTGGTTGAAAATAAACCAGGTGCTGGAGGCAATATTGGCACCCAAAGTGTTGCTCATGCTGCTAAGGATGGTTATAGCCTACTGCTCACTATTAACAGTGCGCAAGCGATCAATCCATCCCTTTATAAAAATCCTGGCTTTGACCCAGTCAACGATTTCTTGCCTTTATATTACATAGGTGCCACACCCTATGTATTGGTTTCTCCGCCGGGGTCGCCATACAAAACATTAGCAGATGTTGTGACTGCAGCTAAGAAGAAACCCGGTGAGTTATCTTATGCATCGGCTGGTAATGGCACGATCAGTCATTTACTAGGTGCTATGCTCAACGCTAGTGCCGGTATTGATATGCAACACATTCCTTACAAAGGTGTAGCACCAGCGATTAATGATGTCTTGGGTGGTCAAGTTCCTTTGGCCTTTGCCAGCCTGCCATCTGCGCTCAATTACATTAAAGCAGGCAAACTACAAGCTATCGCTATTAGTTCTGCAAAGAGATCTAGTGCAGCACCAGATATCCCGACGATTGCAGAAACTTATCCTGATTGTGTAGGTGAAGTTTGGGTTGCAATCTTTGCACCTATCGGTGTCAGTACAGACGTGGTTAAGAAAGTGCAGGCAGCGATGGATAAGACCATGTCTAAATCGGATGTACGTGAAAAGTTAAATGCACAGGGTTTAGATCTTTCTCCCGTACCCACAGCAAAATTAGGTTCTTTATTAAAAGATGAGTTAGCAAAGTGGGCAAAAATTGTCAAAGTATCTGGCGCTCAGTTGGATTAGTGGCCTTAAATGATTCAAGTTCCGCCGCTTGACCTAAAATAGACTCATGACTACTGTCGGCCTTGCCCCCCCACTAACCCCCTTAAAACAGATTCATGAAGCTTTGCGCAATGATGGCTATGCTGTGCTATCTGCAGAGACCGTTGCAGAATTTAGCCATGTTGTGCTATCTAGCCTTCTAGATCTTAATCAGTTCTGGGGCAATTTGCCGCGAGATCCATATTTAAAAGACGGCGGCCGCTATCGCTCCCGTCGTCATGCCAGCTATGAAATCAAGGGAGAGGGTCTTACTCTAGTCCCACATCGTGCGCACTGGCAGTCATTAGATTACAACGCTTTGCATGGTGGCATTGAGCGCTGGTTTGAGCCCATACAAAGTGAGTTATTAAGTAATCTAACTTGGCAATCCGTTCTACTCGGACTTGCACATATTTTAAATGGACTCAAACCCATAAATACTTGGTTTGTAGAAGCTCATCAATTTCGGATTGATACCACTGATGGCATTGGGCGACCCACACCTGAGGGCGCTCATCGCGATGGAGTTGACTTTGTAGCGGTTTTTTTATTAGACCGCTCCGGTATTAAGGGCGGCGAGACTAGAATTTTTGATACCTCAGGTTCTGCTGGTCTGCGCTTTACTCTTACGCAGCCATGGTCTCTATTGTTGATGAATGATCAACGCATGATTCATGAATCTACGCCGATTCAGCCTTTGGATAAATACGGCTATCGTGATACTTTGGTTCTGACTTACCGTTCTAACGGCTTCCAAGATTCTCCCAATCGTAGTCAGCAATAAGTCGCCTAAATTATTCTGGCTCCATCCCTGCTTCTTTAATAGCTTTTGCCCATTTAGCGGTTTCTAGTTTTATTTTTTGACCAAGAGCTTCTGGCGTGCCAGGTTGAGTTTCAAAACCATTTGCAGACAGTCTTTCTACTAAGTCTTTTGATTTTGCTGCATTATTAATTGCTTGATTCAGTTTCAGAATGGCATCTTTTGGCATGCCTGCAGGTCCAAACGCAGCAAAGAAAGCAATTAGTTCATAACCTTTGGTGCCTAAAGCTTCATTCACAGTAGGCAACTCTGGAATAGCCGGTGAGCGCTTCAATGAGGTTACCGCGAGACCGCGGATTTTGCCTGCTTGCACCTGCGGTAAAGAAACACCAAAGTCTGAGGTAAACATATTGACTTGTCCGCCAATGAGATCTGTCATTGCATTGGGCCCACTCTTATATGAAACGCCAATCATTTTGATATCAGCAAAGCTAGCGAGCATTTCTGAAGAAACACGCTGGGATGTACTTGCATAAGCAAAAGTCATTTTTCCAGGATTGGCTTTGGCTAGCGATACAAACCCATTGAGTGACTTTACCGGCATATCATTGTTGACAGCAACAATCAATGGCGCTGAGCCAAAGTATCCAATCGGTGTAAATGCAGTATCTTGGTTATAGGGCAGATTTTTTACCAAGCTCTTAAGTGCAGCATTAGTGCTGTTTGTGCCAATTAAAATCGTATATCCATCCGCAGGT
>Ga0214172_1000207_pt1 | contig 30781 bp, 28 predicted proteins | sample TroBogEpilimnion_29_FD_153010 | JGI IMG/M metagenome (GOLD analysis project Ga0214172, IMG submission 153010) | Freshwater microbial communities from Trout Bog Lake, WI - 12JUL2007 epilimnion | ecosystem: Environmental > Aquatic > Freshwater > Lake > Epilimnion/Euphotic zone | place: Trout Bog...
AGTCGAGCTGACGAACCTGCCAGTGATCAATTTGATTTTGAAATCAGGCATGCAAGACCGCACGGTCTTTTTAATTACCTTCGTTACGGCCTTAGTAGCCCCACTCGATGTGGCTATCTTCTTTGGCACAGGCGTGGCCGTGGCCTTTTATTTAAGAAAAACGTCCCAACCGGAAGTGGTTGAATACGACTTCGCCGAAAGCGGCGAACTACGAGCGCGCGCCCCAGGCCAAGCGACCACGGGCATTTCCATCTTGCACGTGGAAGGTAGCCTACACTTCGGAGCCACCCAAGCCTTCCACGAACACCTACGTCGAGCTTCCGCCGACCCCAACCTCAAGGTGATGGTGGTCAAATTCCGCGAGGCCCATCACTTAGACGCCAACGGCGTACTGCTCCTGCGCGACCTAGCTCAAAACCTTCAAGCGGTCGGACGTTTCTTAATCCTTTGCGAAATCAAACCCGAGACGATGGCGATCTTCGTGAACGCCGGACTCGTAGAGGTCATCGGACAGGACAACGTCATCCCCTGGGATGATACTAATCCCACCGCCGCCCTCGCCAAAGCCGTCCGCCGGGCTCGCACCTTGGCTGGCGACGTCGAGGCCGTCTTGCACATCGTCACCGCCCCCCACCCCTCGCTCCCCCGCCCTGCTTCGTCCATCGGCGACGACTGGCAAATTTAAGCATCTGCGGAGGGTTTTAGGCTTTTCGGGGAGTTTTATGGCGGGAAATGAATTCTGGCTTGAAGCCTGCCACAGTCTCCACCTTTAGAGAGGGGTAATTCTTCACTTTTTCGACCACTTCCTAGAACCATGAGCCACTACAGCGAAATCCAAAAACTCCTCGGTAATGACGCCGAAAAACTCCTCGGGTTTAACAACCCCAAGATTAAGAAGGAGCAAATCCACCAACCACGTGCGGATTGGGTCGACCACGCTTTCAGCGCTTCCGACCGCAATAATCGCGTGTTGTCCAACTTACAGCGCATCTACGGTTCGGGTCGCCTCGCTAACACGGGCTACGTCTCCATCCTCCCCGTCGACCAAGGGATCGAACACTCCGCGGGCGCTTCGTTCGCCAAGAACCCCATCTACTTCGACGGTGAAAACATCGTCAAACTCGCCATCGAAGGCGGTTGCAATGCCGTCTGCTCGACCTTCGGCGTCCTCAGCAGCGTCTCCCGTCGCTACGCTCACAAGATTCCTTTCATGGTGAAGATTAACCACAATCAGTTGCTCACCTACCCCAACGTAGGCGACCAAGTGATGTACGGTACCTTGAAGCAAGCCGCCGACATGGGCTGTGCCGCTGTTGGTGCGACGATTTACTTCGGTTCGGCTGAAACCAACCGCCAAATCATCGAAGTCTCCCAAGCCTTCCAAGCCGCCCACGAATTGGGTATGGCCACGGTGCTCTGGTGCTACACCCGCAACAATGCCTTCAAGAAGGACAAAGATTACCACGTGTCGGCTGACTTAACCGGTCAAGCCAACCACCTCGGCGTCACCATCTGCGCCGACATCATCAAGCAAAAGCTTCCCGAAAACAACGGTGGCTACTTGGCCATCCAACAAACGGAATCCTCCTACGGTAAGATCGACAAGCGCATGTACACCGACCTCGCCAGCGATCACCCCATCGACCTCACCCGCTACCAAGTGGCTAATTGCTACATGGGTCGCATCGGTCTCATCAACTCGGGTGGTCCTTCGGGCGACAATGACTTCGCCGAAGCCGTCAAGACGGCCGTCATCAACAAGCGTGCCGGTGGCCAAGGTCTCATCTCGGGTCGTAAGGCCTTCCAACGCCCGATTGCTGAAGGCGCGAAGTTGCTCCACACGATTCAAGACGTCTACCTCACCAAGGAAGTCACCATCGCCTAAGTCTTTTAGGCGACCAACGAAAAGCCCTGGCGTTTGCCAGGGCTTTTTTATTTCCCAATATTAAACCCGACTCACTTGGTCGGGATTAATTCGGCAGGAGTCAGCGGCGGCTTGCCGACTTCGCCACGCAAGGCCTTCACGTCTTCGGGCTTCACCACGCCTGCGTGATTACCGAACGAGTTGCGCACGTAGGTTAAGACGGCGGCAATTTGCTCATCGGTCTGCTGCGCTTGGGCAGGCATCGGAGCAGGCAATTGATAATCCTTACCGGAAACCTTGATCGGCCCTTGTAAGCCACGCAGTTGAATGCGGATTAGGTTCTCGGCCGGACCGTTCACCCAATTCGATTGAGCGAGCGGCGGCGCAATCACAGTGCCTTCAGCATTCGGACCGTGGCAAGCCGAGCAGAGCATGAAACCTTGGCGACCCAAGGACATCACCGCGGGATCAATCCCCGTATTGGCGACCACCGGTTTAATCGTCGAGATATCCAAGGGCTTAGGCTCGGCGCCTTTCGCCACCGGAACGCCCTTCTCCAAGGTCGATAACCAAGCGACCAAGTCACGCACTTCATGAGGCGTTAAGAGCGCATCTAATGCTGGCATCGCCGAAACGGGCGGGGTCATCGACTTCACGTCACGCCGAGCAATGCGCCAGCGGTTACCAGCGACATCTACATCCACCGCGTCTTTGGTTTCTTGTAACAGCGTAGCCGACAGCGTGGCTCCATTGGCGAGCTCGACATTGACAATGCCATAACCCGACACCACGACCGCCGAAGAATAGACAATGGATTCTAAGAGGTAACGGCGATCACCCCGCTTCGCCACGCCGGCTAAATTAGGACCGGCTTCACCACCCGCCGCGTGGGCATCAGCCGAAGCCCGGTGACAACGCATGCACTGACCGGCAGGGTGTGCTTGATATAACGCAAAACCGTTCGCGGCATCGCCTCCTTCTAAAGCAGGCATCCACTTCAGGAGTTTATCGTCCGATTTATTCAAGACGTCCTGTAAGTTCGTCAGCGCCGCCTTGACCGCAGGCTCCGGACGAGTCGCCGCAGCATCCATCAATTCCAAGGCCGCAGGGGAAACGCCCTTCGCGGTTTCTAGTTCCTTGAGGCCCGAGATGAAGAGGGCTTCTACGCCAGGAGCTTGCAACGAGGCCAAGGCCTTCCAAGCACCCTGACGGCGCGCAGCGGAACCCGCCTTCACGGCTTTGGACAACTCTTGTAAACCTTCGGCAGGATTGAGCTGTGCCAAGGATGCCATCGCCACCATGGCGACTTGGTCGTTCTTATCGACGGCATACTGATTAGCAATTTTCTCCAACGCTTCAGGCTTACGCGCCAACCAAAGCTCTAAGGCTTTCGAGCGCGCCGCACCACTAAGCTTCGTATTCGCCACCAACGTGGCTAAAGTCTCCGAGGAGAGCTTCGTGACGTCTAACTTGTACTTTTCGACGAGTTCCAAAGTGGCCCGTAGGGTCTCGGAATTGCCCTTTAATAATTCAGGCAAGGCCGCACTGAGGCTGGCTTGGACTTCTTGAGCAGGGCGAGGTGCCAGTGGCATCCAGTGACCCGTCGACTGATCCGCAGGCGGGGGATTGGTCCACAAACCTAAGAGTCGTAAAGCCTCGCTGCGAACTTCATCGGGAAGTTTAACATCCGTTGCCACGCTTACCACGCGTGCCGCATTCTGCTCTCCGCCTAAGCGGAAAGCACTGTGAATCAGACGACGCAACATAAAAGGCGTCCAAGCACGTTCGTCGCGATGGTCCAACAAGGCAGCCACGGCGGGGCGAGCTGGCTCAAAGGCTAAATCGTGAATGGCACGAATGGCTTCATCAGCCACCGTGGTGGAGGCGTCCTTTAAGAAACGGCTCGCCGAAGCATCTCCGCGTCGACGCAACACAATCACCGCCGCCAAACGTACCGAGGCATTGGCATCGCTGGCAATGGCGTCAAAAGCCGCGGGAGTCTTTGCAAGCGCATCAATCGCAAACGAACCAGCGTGACGTAGGATAGGATCTTTGTCCGCATTCTCGCGCAACATCGTCAAAATTTCCGGCAGGAATTTGTCGGCACCTAAACGCGCCGCCGCAATCGCAGCAAACGAACGCACGCGAGGCGAGGGATCCAAGATGAGTTGTCCCAAGGGCAAATCATTGCCTGCCAAGGGGGCTTCTTCGATGACTTTCAAAGTTTGCGCCCGCACTTCCGCATCGGGATGCGTCAGCAACGGAATCAGCAACTTAGCCACGGCCACGCGCTCCGCCAAAGGAGCTTTGGGCGTGGGAGCCGTCCACGCCATACCAGGCGTAAGCGCTGGACCACGACGTGCCAAGATACCCAAACCCCAAATACCGTGAACCCGTTCTAAGGGGTTAGTCGATTGGGTCGCTTTCACAAAACGCTCCACCGCATCACTCCGACGCGTGAGTTCTAATTGAGCCCGCAAGCGGACGCGCTGGTCGTCGTGAGCTAAGAGCTTGGCTAAATCCGCCGAACTGCGCTTCGCAAAACCATCGCGCATCAAACCCGCCACTTCGCGAGCCGCATCCGCTTTCATCACCTTATCCGCCGTGAGCGTGATAATCCGGCCGGCATCATGCGATTCCCAACCGGTAATAAAGTCCGCCACCACCAAGCGACCCTTCCAGTCATATTCAACATCGGTCGCCGCCACGCCCCAAAGCAATTGGTGCGATTCGGTCATCTTCATCCCGGCACCCGAGGGCTCCATCTTGAAAGACCAAATACCTGAAGCTGGGGCGGAGCCACGGTAGTCACAAATATGGAAGTGCTGTGCTTCCGCTTCTAAGAAACCTGCTCCGGGATGATACGTTAAGCCCGAGGGACCAGAAGTGATATACGCCGCAGGGGGAATGATGAACGCGGGCTGAATCGGATTTTGTAATTCCCAAACTTTTTCGGTCATCCAGCGCGAAGGCGGACGTTGCTCGAGGCCGATTTCACGGTGGAAGGTGAACATGGTCTGGTGTTCCATTTCCCAACCGGAATCCGCACCTTCGACGACATACACCACGCGGGCAGCGTCACCTTGGTCCGAATTATTATCAACCGAGATGCCATTACCATACTCGTCAAAGGCCAATTCTTTGGGATTTCTTAAACCGAAGTGCACGACTTCGAAGTCCGTACCATCAGGCTCAAAACGGAACACCGCACCTCGATTATGCGAGTCATACTTGCGGCCTTCCTTGGTCGTAAAATTAAAACCGCGGTCCCCAATCGTCCCCCAAACGCGACCATCGGGACCAATCACGAAACCATTCATGTCGTGACCTGAGAGCGAAACGCGCACCCCAAAGCCTTCTTCAATCACCTTACGTTCCGTGCTGACGCCGTCCTGCTTAGGATCATGCAACATCCATAATTTAGGAATGCAGGCAAAGTAGACCGTGTCGTCCCACGCCATCACTCCCGAACCGGTGCCATCCAAAATATCGTTAAACTTATCGGCAAATACCTTCGACTTCACGAACACTCCATCAGCTTGTTCGTCGCTCAAGTGACGAATGACTTCCGACTTCGCCGTCATCCACTCGAGGGATTTCTTATTCGCCCATTTCTTATGCAAAGCCAAGCGATCGGCGGTGGTCATGGACGCCAAATCATCCTGGTACCAATATAAATTATTGCGGTCATCCTCGACGCCAAAGCGGAAACGGTGCGTCTCGGCTACATAGAGGCTACCATCATTGCCGAATGAAATCGCCGTGGGCGAAGTCACGCCGGTTTCGGCATGTCCACCCGTGACTTTAAACGTGGCCCCTGGCTCTAAAGCCGCACTGCCCTCACCCACCACGCGCACTAAATTATTTTGTGCCTTCTGCTTTGGACGACCTCCGGTGGGGAACTTGGGTTTCTCATCCGTGGAGAATACAAAGTGATCCGCCGCAATAATTCCCCATGGACCAGCTTCATCGTCCACAATGCGAATGACGCCCCGCTTACCTTTAAATTCTTTAATATCCCACACTACCTCCCGCAGGAATAAGTCATTTTTGCCCACGGCTTCGCGGACGACTTTACCCTCAATCACCAACTGCACGGCGGTTTTGCCTGGATGATTACCACCCGCAATTAAGAAGCCAAGATATGGATCATTGAGCAACAACACGGGCGAGGTCAACGTGCCCTTAGCACCATCGCCGCCATGCCCCGAGCAAACCAGAGAGTTGCCGCCGTAATTGCGAAACTCACCGTTAACCCCATCGCAATGACCCGCCACGGGAGCGAGACCGAAAGCCGTGCCCGTGGTCTGCCAACTGTCAAAGCCATCGCCTTCAAAGGCCTGAATGACCTTGGTCTCCGCCAACGCGGGGACGGCAGCTAGGCCAAGCCATAAAAATGCCAGAGATAAAGACTTCATAGGGTATGGGTATTAGACCCTAAACAAAGGAGAAGTTTCCCTTAGGTCGACAAAGAGTTCTAAAAATAACCGCGCCGACGCTAAATCAGCGAATTCCGGACAAAACTTGGAATTTAGCCCCAAAATGAGCGGGGTGGGTAAACGCTCTAAGTCGACTGGTTAACTCCAGATCTCCCGAGGTCGCCCAGTGCTCCATCAACCCACCAGCTCGCTTTACCAGAAAAGCTTCTTGGCGCTCTACACTGACCTTCCGAAACCCGGCCTGCTCCACAATCGGCAACAGGCGATCCCAAAGCACATGGCAGGTTAAATCCTGTGAACCTAAATTTGCTAATAATTGTCCCGACATTTGGTGCTTCGCATACGAACGCGCGGTGCCCGCAGGTGAAGACTCCAAACATTGGGCCAGCGTTTTGCCGTAATCTAAAAAAATTAAAGCACCGTGCCACCGAGCCTGTACGATTTTACGAAGGAGCGCTTCCGCCGCCAAAGATATATCCAAGATCCAGCCTTCGCTGACCTCCTTGGGCAAACTGCATGCGAAAGCCTCTACCTCCATCGAACTGAACTGTGGTAGCACTTCTACGGTAAGTTCTGGGCCATCGACGCGCACCCCTAACTCCTGCCAGCGACCGCCTTGAAAAATTAAACGGTGAAAGGGCTGGGCATCTAAAAGTTCGTTCGAGACCACGATACTGCGTTCGGGCCAAACCTCATCATCCGACCAACCAATGCGTTGATAGCCGGCAAAAGACCCCAAAACACTAGCAAAAGGAGCCTGTCCTGGCTCAGCAGCCATCTCCACCAAGGTATACGACTTCGTGTCACCTACCATCGACTGTGCCGCCGCCGTTAACAGCTCACCAAACATCGAACCGAGCACCGCAGCCGTGGTAAAGTCCGTTCCCGCCGACTTGCCGACGCGCGTTTGCGAGGTGGTGTAATAACCTAAATGTGGAGCATAGAGTGCCAGTTGAACTAAACGATTAAAAGCAACGAGTCCGCCGCGGGCCTCGGCTCGCAACAAGCCCACGAGGGCATCATGACGCTCCTTGATTTCCACGCCCCCAAGGTGACGCAGTCTTTTTAGTTCCGCCAGACGAATCGAGGTTGAGCAATCGACTAAATTAGACTGTATGAGGCTTGATGATTTTGGCCATCGAGAGTTCCTGCGATGAGTCAGCCTTGGCCCTCTTCGACCCCAAGGCTGGCATCGTCCGTGAACTGATCAGTTCGCAAGCAGCGAATCACCAGCAATACGGCGGCGTGGTGCCCGACCTAGCCAGTCGCATGCACCTGAGCGCCCTACCCTTATTACTAGAGGCCTTTCGCGACGATTTACCCCAGGTCACCACGCTCGCCGTGACCCGCGGTCCAGGCTTGCTGCCCTGCTTGTCGCTCGGCGTCACGATGGCACGCTCGCTCGCCCTCTCACTTTCTTGTCCCCTCGTTGGCGTCAATCACCTGCGAGCCCACGCCCACTCGCCCTTCATCCCCGTTCATCGCGCCCACCCAACAGAGTTCTTAACGACGCGTCGCAGCCTGCTGCCTCACTTGGGCCTCATCGTATCGGGAGGCAACACCCTGCTGATCGAAATCGACGAACACCTAAAACTTTCGGTGATTGGACGCACGGTCGATGATGCCGCTGGTGAAGCCTATGATAAAGGGGCCCGACTGTTGGGGCTTCCTTACCCTGGTGGTGCCCTCATCGAGCAAAAGGCTCAACTCGGCCAACCTGATAAATTTATTTTCCCGCGTGGTATTCCGGAAAAGTCGGACCTGCGTTTTAGTTTTTCCGGATTAAAAACGGCCCTGCGCTATCAACTAGAAACGATGTCGGATGAAGCCGTGGCCGCCGAATTGCCCCACTTGTGCGCTGGCTACCAAGACGCTATCCTCGGGCAGTTAATTTCCAAAGCCAGTGCCGCACTGCATCAAAAGCGCTACCGCTCACTGGGACTTTCGGGTGGCGTGGCGAACAATCAAACCTTGCGCACTCGACTTAGCAGCCTCGCCCAAAAATCCGGAGTCAAAATACTCATCGCCGACCCCGCTCATTGCGGCGACAATGCAGGCATGATTGCCTTTGCGGCGTGGTGCGAAAGCGGTTTACCAACCAGCCTGCAAATCAGTCCAGCTCCCGCCTTGACCGTGGATCAGTTCTAGCCGCGTTTAATCAGATCCGTAAACGTCTTAAACTGCGGGTGCTGAGCCCCACCGACCAACGCGTAAAAAACGGTCTCCGTCGGTAAAACTTGGACCCCCGCCGACCGCAAAGTCGCCCAACATACCGCCGTGTCTTCAGGGCGTCGTTCGGTGACGGCATCCGCCAAAATCGTTACCCCGCCCAAGGCCTGCTGGGCTTGTAAGGCGCTTTGGTAAACGCAAACAGGGCCTTCCAAACCGCAGATTAAAAGGTGTTCAATCCCTTGAGCCTCACAGGCCTGTACTAAACCCTCGACCGCCCAGGCGGAAAAACTGGTTTTCGCAAAAACTTGGGCCGTCTCGCCAGCCGACTGCAAAAGATCCGGATGGGTAGGACCCAACTTATGGGGCACTTGCTCTGTGAAGAAAATAGGGAGTCCTAATAGCCGCGCCGCCTTCACGGCGAGTTCACAGCGGCGCAAACAACGCTCCCCTTGCGACATCGCTGGTAAAAAAGCCGTCTGTACGTCCACCACCAAAAGGGCCAAGCCTGCGGGAGTCGCTTCTGTTGCCATCAAACTAAGAAAGGCGACCCCGCCTAGAAGTCAGCCGAAAAGCAATAGTCCGCTCGTTTCCGGCCAACTCGACGTCAAACTGTGGCGGTTAAAGATTGCCCGCCACAGCGTCCTTAATTCATCGTGACTTCATGGAATGGCAGGTAAAACCTTTGGCACCCATTTGTGCCTCTTCAGGTCGAGAACTTCATACGGGCGACTCGGTCATTTGCATCGTACACAAGCCGCTCGGTGGCCATATTGAGCGCAGTGATGTGCTGAGCGAATTCGCGGCGGACTTCAAACCGAACGGCATCTTGCTCGGCAAGTGGACGCGCGAAGTGAAAGATCGTGGCCAAGAAGAACAAGTTCAACGGGCCCAACTCCTCGCTTCACGCGAAGAATTTTTCTTGTCGCTCTACGAAGATGCCGCGGACCCTTCAGGCGACAAAGCCGTCCTGAAACACATCTTGGCAATGCTCCTCGAACGTAAACGAATCCTGCGCCAAGCCGGCCCCGCCGCCAACGGCCAAATTCCCTACGTTCACACGGCCACTAAATCCCTCTACCACGTGCCGGCCATCGACCTGCAACCTTCCCACCTCCTCCAAGTCGGCGCTTCTCTCGATTTGCTCGTAGGCTAATTTCATGACCCTCCTTCGTTCTTTTATCCTCGCCCTGTCCATCGCGAGCTTCGTCGGTTGTAAAACCAACGATTTCTCCCACGACTCCTTCGGCTCGGTCTTCCTCGAAGCCCCAGAATCAACCAGCAGTGCCATGCGCCTGCAGGTGCAATTGGCCGTGAGCGGACTGAAACTCTACGTCCTCCCGAAAGCACTCGTTCAAGCCGAAGAAATCTTAGCCACGGATGTGGTGGAAGCAGGCGACCCAGACTTGCGCCAACGCTTCCTACTAGTCCAAGTCGACCGCGACTCGGCCGCTAAAATCATGGAGTATTCGGCCAAAGCCATCGGCAAGCATTTCATCTTTGTAGTCAATGAAGACACGGTCGGCATCATGCCCATCGAACAACAAATCGTGGACGGCAATTTACTCTTCCACGTCGAACAAAAAGGCCTGTCCAACGATGAAGCGGCCGTAGCTCTCAGCAAGAAGCTCAACGCCACCATCGTTAAACTGCGCAAATTAAAGGACAAGGAAGGCAAGTGATTTTCTGGCGTTGGGCAGGCGTCTTCCTCGCAACAAGTGGCTTAAACTTGTTTGCGAGTGAAATCGTTTGGCCAACCTCGCTGGACCGCACCACCATTCATAGCCCATTGGATTACTTGCAAGCGACCGCGTCAGGGCGACCTGAATCCGGTGGCTTCGGGATGGTGCGCGAAGATGGGCATCGTTTCCACGAAGGGGTAGATATTCGAGCCACGGCTCGCGATAAGAACGGGGAGCCAACTGATTTGATTTACTCCGCCCTCGATGGGCAAGTGGCCTACCTCAATAAGCAAGCGAACGGGGGCTATGGTAAGTATATCGTCTTGTTTCACCCTCAAGCGGAACTGCCAGTCTACACGCTCTACGCTCACTTGGCTTCCATCGACCCTTCCCTCAAGGTGGGCGATGCGATCAATCGCAGCAAAGTCATTGGCGTGATGGGTCACACCTCCATCGGCACCGAAGCCATCCCGCGCGAACGAGCTCACCTGCACTTCGAAATCGGGGTCCGTTTGAGTGATAATTTTAATACGTGGTATGCCACCGAGCCTGAATACCGCGGTGTCCCCAACCCGCACGGTCTCTGGCATGGACAAAACCTCGCAGGCTTTAACCCGCAAATCGTCCTCACGTCGTCACGCATCAACCTGCTGTCTGCCCTGCAAAATGAGCCGACCGCCTTGGCGGTGACAATCCGCACTGACCATGCTCCCGATTTCGTCAAACGCCACCCCAGCTTAGTCAGTGGCGATGCGAAAAAAGCCGCAGGCTGGTATGTTGAATTCACCTGGGAAGGGGTTCCCAAAAAGTGGCTCGCCCTGCCTCCACAAAGCCTCCAATTGCCCCAAGGGCGCTGGAGCTACGTGGGCCTCAACTACCAATTAAAAGACGTGCTCGTGCAGCATAAGATGATCACGCCTGACACCAAGAAAGCCGGCGAGACCTTGATTCGCCAAGTCAGTATCTTGCTCGCGGGAATCTAAAATCAGTTCAGGCCTAAATCTTCAGGCGACTTCATCTCGAGCAATAAATCGGGACGATGCTGCCACAATAACCGCAACCAAAGGTTACGTCCTTCAAGGTGTTCGTGCTGTCGTTCAAAGCGCGCTGTCACCCAAACTTTTTGTTTCAATTCCTGCTCCAACTGCCCCGGACTCCAACCAGCATATCCGACAAAAGCGAAGAGGTGAAACTGTTCATCCTGCGTCAACTCGATGGCTTCCGCTTCGCTGATGCCATAACGTAAGGCCGCGGGCCCACGACTACCAAAACGCCATCCGCCAAAGGCCATGCGATCGGTAGCGACAGGCCCACCGAGGTGCAAAGGAATCGAGGCCAAAGGCGAACCCATCAGTTCAACCTTCAACTCGCCTAAACACTTTCCCATGGGGCGATTTAAAATCACCCCCATCGCCCCTTCACGATCATGCACATGCATCAAGACGACGGTTTCGCCAAAATTCTCATCCTGCTGCAAGGGGTGCGAAATCAGCAGCTGCCCTGCTAACGATGGAAACTGGGCCGCCATTACGTGAGTTGGCGGACCTGCACCCCAGCTTGTTTTAAGATTTCGAAAACTAGCGGGTCATTTTTGTAATCATGACGATAGCGAATCTCGGTAATGCCCGCCGCCGCCAAAATCTTCGCACAATTTACACAGGGAAAGTGGGTCACGTAGCAGATGGTGCCTTGGAGCGAAACCCCTCGCTTAGCAGCATCGGCTACCGCATTTTGTTCCGCATGCACGGTGGCTTGCTCATGACCGTCGCGCACCTGCGAATCATGCGGTGCCCCCGGCAAGAAACCATTATAGCCGGCAGCGACTAAGCGATTGGGATGCTTACCCGTAGAAACGATGATGCAACCCACGTGCAAACGTTCGCAACTGGAACGCGAGCTAACGAGAATCGCCGTGGCCAAAAAATACTCATCCCACGAAGGCCGGTGACTGCCAGCGACTAAAGCCTCGAGTTGAGAGGCGAAGGATGGGTGAGGCGTCATCGCAGCAAAAGTTTGATTGGAATCGACCCTTGGAGGCAAGCGACAGTTACACACACGAGGCCCGCCAGAAGCAGTAAAATCGCCGCTTGGGCGAGACTGGGAATAAATTCCTGAGCCTGCTGGGCTTGACGAAACTGCCGATGCTGCCACCAGGCCAGCGGAGCTAACCACAAAGGCCAGCCACCAAAGACGAGGGCTAAACAGCCAAGCCCAACAATGGTATTAAAGCCGTGTAAGCGACGGGCAAAATCGCGGCCCCAACAAACGACCAAGGTGCGTTTGCCGGCCTTCGTATCGGTTTCATAATCGCGGGCGTTATTAGCCAGTAGAATATTATCGGCCAGTAAGCCTAAACCCAAGCCGGCTAAAATCGCTGGCATCCAAGGCATCACCACATCCATTCCGCTACTCAATTTCTTATATAAAGCAAAGACCGTCAGCGCCGTCGCCTGCAGCCCAAAGCAAGCGACCACAAAAACATCGCCCAAGCCATGATAAGCCAAGGGGTACGGACCCAAGGTGTAAGCGAGGGCTAAAATAATCGCGAGAAACCCAGCTACGATTAACGCGGGAGAGGTTAACCCCACCTGCCACCCACAGGCCAAAGCCAAACCACAGGCGACAGCAATCCCCCAAGCCATCGCCCGCGGACTGATCTCCCCATGGGCCACGGCCCGCCGCGGGCCGACGCGCTCCGGAGTATCCGCCCCACGCAAAGAGTCGCCCAAGTCATTGGCGAAATTACAAGCGACTTGTACGCCGAGGGCAAAACCCGCACAGCGACCTAGCGTGCTCCAAAAATCAGGATGTGCTAAGAGATTTACCTTCGCCCCATACATCGCCAGCACCGCCCCTCCTAAGGCCACGGGCACAATAGCGGCGACCAAAGTCTTCGGACGACAGGCGTCCACCCAAGGGCGCAATTGGCTCATAAGTTTAAAGTTAGGTTGAACCGTGAAATCTGAAAACAAAAAAGCCCCAGCGAACTGGGGCTCTGTTTAGCAGAATCGCTTCGGCTTAGTTTTGCGTTAACAAAGCAGCCGTCGTAGGAATCGCATCCTTGTAAGAAGCCGAAGGCGTACCATCGGTCTTCGTGAAAGGATTCGTACCCGCGGTCGTGGTGTCGGAGACCCAGGAGACGTGGCCGTCACCGTAGCAGATGTGACCACCCGTGGTACCCCAAATAGAATCTTGTGCACCCGTACCAGCAGCAGGCCAAGTACCAGCAATCGTCAAACCGCGGCTCCAACCTAGGGGCGTGGTGACGTTACCGACGAGCGAACGAGAAGTAGGGGTGTATAAATCCCAGCTCGACTTACCTTGCGACATCGCCGTGGCGAATTGGGTGTTAATCGAGACCGTGGAACCAGAAACGGTGATCACGTTAGCAGGGATTTGAGCGATGAGGTCGACCGCGGGGTCACCATCAACGAACCAGAGGCTACCTGAATTCAAGGTCGCACCGTAAGCCAAGATTGCAGCGTAACCGGAGACGCTGGTGGTCTGATTAAGACCGCTAGCCCAAGCGCCCGTAGCAATCGACTTCGTGCCACCAGCCCAGTTCATGTAGCCTTGGCCGATTGAACGAATCTTGTTCAAAGCAGAGTTTTTCTTGGCAGAGAGCATCACACCCTGAACTCCAGGGAAGAGCACGGCAGCCAAAATGCCGATAATGGCAATCACGGTCAGCAATTCGATGAGCGTGAAGCCCTTGCGTGATTTACGGGTAGGGGTATTCATAGTTGGGGAGGGGTAAGTCATAAATTTAAATGAGAAATAATAGAGAGGAAAGCCCAAAAAGAAGTTTTTTCTTAGTAGGGCAAGGGAAAACGAGCAGATAAATTCAAGGCGATTTGTTTGCCTTCCTCAATCTTGGCAGGGTTCTGCGGGTCGGAAAGCACCACGGCAATCGCTTGAGCAATTTGTTTCATTTCCGGCTCCTTCATGCCACGTGAAGTGACGGCTGGAGTGCCGACCCGGATACCGCTCGCTTGGAAGGGACTACGGGTCTCATCAGGCACGGTATTTTTGTTCGTGGTGATATGAGCGGCATCCAAGGCCAACTGGGCATCCTTACCCGAAACATTGGGGTGGCTCTTGCGTAAATCGATTAAGCTAAGGTGATTGTCCGTACCACCGCTGATGAGGCCGAAGCCGAGTCGAATCAACTCCGCCGCCAGGGCACGCGAGTTGGCCACAACTTGTTGTGCGTATTCCTTAAATTCTGGCGTCGCACATTGTGCAAAGCAAACCGCCTTCGCCGCAATGACGTGCTCTAAAGGACCGCCTTGAGCGCCAGGGAAGACCGACGAATCAATGGCCTTAGCATGCTCCGCTTTACATAAAATCAAACCGCCACGTGGACCGCGCAACGTCTTGTGCGTCGTGGTCGTGACGAAATCCGCATGAGGCACTGGAGATGGATGCACCCCCGCAGCCACTAAGCCCGCGATGTGGGCAATGTCAGCGAGGAGTAAGGCCCCGTTCTCGCGCGCAATTTTGCCAAAGCGTTCGAAGTCGATTTCACGAGCATACGCCGAAGCCCCAACGGTGATCATCTTGGGCTTTTCGCGCTGCGCCATTTCAGCCACTTCGTCATAGTTGATACGGCCATCGGCACCTACGCCATAATGGACCACTTGATAGAGTTTGCCCGAAAAATTGGCCGCATTGCCGTGCGTCAAGTGACCGCCGTGCGACAAGTTCATCGTCAAGATTTTGTCGCCGGGCTTAATCGTCGCAAAGTAAACCGCCGCGTTTGCCTGACTGCCCGAGTGAGGTTGCACATTAGCATGGTCTGCCCCAAAGAGTGCCTTGGCGCGATCAATCGCAATTTGCTCGATGGCATCCACATGCTCGCAACCGCCATACCAACGTTTGCCCGGATAGCCTTCGGCGTATTTATTCGTCAGCACACTACCCTGCGCTTCCATCACCGCAGGTAACGTGAAGTTCTCCGAAGCGATGAGTTCAATGTGGGTTTGCTGACGCTTTAGCTCCGCCTTGATTAAGGCGTCGATGGCGGGATCGAGTTGAGCTAAGGGAATGCGACGAATGGCAGTCATGGTTAAGATAGGATGCGAAAAAGTTAAGTTGGGCGAGGCAACGACAAAGGGCCTGAGTTATCCACAAGATTCTAATTTATCCACCCGGCGACTGTGGCGCCCACCCTCAAACTCGGCTGTCAAAAAAGCATCAGCGCAAGTTAAGGCCAAGGGGAGGTCGACGTACTTAGCCCCAAAACACAGGACATTTGCGTTATTATGGCGGCGCGACAAGGCGGCGGCGTCAGGATTTTGGACTAAAGCCGCCCTAATGCCGGGCATTTTATTCGCTGCAATCGAGATACCAATGCCGGTCGTACAAATTAAAATCCCCAAAGCGGCCTGCCCGCTCGTGATGTCCGCCCCCACAGCGTGGGCGTAATCAGGGTAGTCGCAGGACTCGGTCGTATTCGTCCCCCGGTCCAAGACGGAATAACCTTTCGCCCGCAAGGCTTCGATTAAGTCACGTCGCAAGGCCAAGCCTCCGTGATCGCTGCCAAAGGAAATCGTGGGTTTAGAACTCATTGAGTAAAATGCTTACGCAGAAATTCAAGCATCGCAGGCATCGCTTCAATCATGGAATCACGCGTGGCTTCATATTCCCGATAATCACCGCCAAAGGGGTCAGGGATTTCCCAAGAGGTGGACTGTGGTATGACCTCGCGCATCAGCATCACCTGAGGCGGTAAGGAATCAAAACGGGCCTGCAAGGCATGCAGGTGTGAATCGGTCATGCCGAACACGATGAGGCTTCGATCTAAATCAGCCTGGGTCAAGCGACGGCTCCGGTGATTCGCAATGTCCAAACCGATGCGGGCCATCGCACGCACCGAATTGGTCGAAGGGAGTTCACCCCCCATTGCGGCTAAACCTAAGGAGGTGACTTTTAAATGGGCTAACTCTGGGCCACCTCGTTTCGCTAACGCGGCCCGCAACAAACCTTCGGCCATCGGACTACGACAAGTGTTGCCCGTGCAGATAAAGGTCACCGTGTCGCGTTCGCCTGCCATACCCTCAAATTAAAGAGCTTTTTCCTAGGTTCAAGTGCTCAGAGCACTCCGTCGCGTTTTAACTGCCGATACCCGATGTCCCGGCGGTAATGCATCCCGGTAAACTGAATCGTTGGAATGACGGCGTAAGCTTTCTGGGATGCTTCTTGTAAAGTCGCCCCATGCGCCACGACCCCCAAAACCCGCCCTCCAGACGTCACCACCCTGCCATCGGACAGACGTTGGGTGCCGCCATGTAAAATATCCACGCCAGCTGGCAAAGTAGCGGGCAAGGTAATGACATCCCCTTTGCGAATGTCTCCCGGATAGCCACCCGCCGCCAGAACGACAATTATGGTAGCTCCAGGGCGTAACTTAACCTGCGAAGGCTTGAAAGTACCCGCCGCAATTTGCTCCATGATTTCAACTGGATCCGTCGCCAACGAAGGCATTAAAACCTGACACTCTGGGTCGCCAAAACGGACATTGAATTCGACGACTTTGGGGCCTTGGGACGTGACCATGATGCCAACATAAAGCGTCCCGCGATAATCGATTCCCTCGCGTTTTAACCCCCGTAAAGTGGGCTCAATGATCTCGGTGCGCAAACGGCGTTCAACCTCGGGCGTCACCACGGTCGTCGGTGCATAAGCCCCCATACCACCCGTGTTCAAACCCGTATCACCTTCGCCCACTCGTTTGTGATCCTGACTGGGCGGCAGCATCAAATATTCTTCGCCACAAACCATTAACATAATCGAGGCTTCCTCCCCTTGCATGAACTCCTCGATGACGACTTCTTCGCCCGACTTGCCAAAAACTTTGGCTTCCATCATGTCGCGCAAAGCAGTCTCAGCCTCGACCAAGGTTTGCGCAATGACCACGCCCTTCCCGGCCGCTAAGCCAGAAGCTTTGATCACGATGGGCATGGGCTGAGTACGCAAATACTCCAACCCGCGATTTAAATCGGTGAAAGTCGCGGAAGCGGCCGTGGGGATTTTATAACGAAAAAGAAATTCTTTAGTAAAAGCTTTGCTGGCTTCCAACTTCGCCCCAGCCGCCAAGGGCCCATAAACCCGTACGCCCGCAGCTTCTAAGACATCCACCACCCCAGCCGCCAAAGGAACCTCGGGGCCGACAATGACAAAATTCGTCGCGGTCTTTTGCACCAAAGCCAAAACGGCTTCGGGGTTACCTAGATTCACGGGTAAACATTCTGCTTCCAAAGCCATCCCGCCATTTCCTGGAGCCACGGCGACGCGTTGCACCCGCGGACTACGCAAACAGGCCTTGAGTAGCGCGTGCTCTCGTCCCCCCGACCCTAGAATCAAGACTTGTAACGGTTGTGGCGTCGCCATGACGCCATCATTGTGAATTCTTTCGGGGCAAGTGAACCAAAATAGAACCCAAACCCCGCCGAACCTTAAAATTGGTGCTCAGGCCGGGACTTGAACCCGGACACCTTGCGGCACATGCACCTCAAGCATGCGTGTCTGCCATTCCACCACCTGAGCAATAACTAGAAGGTGCACGCTGGAATACCCTGCGTGCGGTGCAAGAAAAAAGAAGCACGAATGCCAACGCTTGCCAAATCACTTAGTTTCCCAACTCTAAATGCCTCCATGTCTCCCGAATCGGCCGAAAATAACCCTCCCCAGGAAAAATCCTTTGAACTGGACCTTTCCTCGCTTGGCTTTGGGCCTTCCTGGGTCAGCGGACCTGCTGAGAATGTGAGCAGTGGCTCCAAGGGTTTCCGTGAAAACCGCGGCCCCCGCCGCGATGGCCCCTCCGGTCCACGTTTTTCGGGTGAAGGGGATCGTCGTGGCCCACGTCGTGAAGGCCCCGGCCAAGGTCAAGGCGGCCCACGTCGCGATGATCGCCGGGACGACCGTCGCGGTGGTTTCCGTAACGATCGCGGTCCTCGCGCTTGGTCCGAAGAGCCACCACCCTTCCAACCCGTCGTTAGCAGCACGTTCTACCCCGACGACGCGAAGTTCGAATTGCTCGGTGGAGCGATGAAGAAAAGTAAGATGACCTACGAACTCTTCGAGGTCGCTCAGTTGATTTTAGATAAGGAAGACCGTCTTTCCATCGTGATTCGTCCGTTGGAAAGAAACGGCCAACCCGCCGCACCCCTCGCGCTCTCCATCCCCGATGGTCATCCGTTCTTAACCGAAACCGAAGTAGTCAACCACGTGATGTCCCATCACCTGGATAAATTCTTTGAGACGGTGGAAGTAGAAATCGAAGCACCCAAGGGTTCTTTCTTGATGGTCGCCCGTTGCCCCCAAACCGGAAAAGTCTTGGGCGCCCCGACGCACCATAGTTACCAACGCAACTTGCGCGAACACCACACGCGCAACTTCCCGAACGTCCCCTTCGATCGTTTTAAGAGCAAATTAGAAATGGTCCGCGAACAAGAAGCCATCGATGCTTGGCTTAAGGGCATGTCGCGCCGCACGGAATACGTGCCCAAAGACCGCAAAGAGGGTGAACCCGAACGCTTGGAAAGCCTCGACGCCGCCCGGGCCTTCTTGCTCGTCCACCGCAAAGACCTGGTGGTCAAAATGCTCCCTTGGATTCGCTGCCGCGGCAGTATCCTCAAAGACCTCGCCCCCGGCCCGCTCGTGGATTCAATCCGCTTTGCCCTCGACCAACAACGCCGCTTCCCCCTCGAAACCGCCAACGGTATCCGTGGGCGCCTGCGCAAAGAAGGCTTCCACCTCTACCGCAAGGGTTCCAAAGGGATTACCTACGCTTGCAGCGTGCGTCGTCGTTGCCGCGACCCGAAGTCGACCTTCAGCGATGCGATGGCCAAAATCTTTGACTCACTCGATCGTAAACCAGCCCAACACGCCAAGGACTTGGTCCTCAACTTGCTTGGCGAAACGGCCACCGAAGAAGCAAAGAAGCAACTGATCACGGATCTGACGTTCCTCATCTCGGAGGGTTATATTGCCAACCTACCCGATGGTCGTCTGTTCGCTCAGCCTATCTTGAGCTCGCAAGCGGAAGCGAAAGCCGAAGCGGCCAACGACGAGCCTGACGCCGAAGAAAAGCCCGCCTCCTAAACGGAGCGCGGCTTACTTCCAGTTATCTGCAATCCAAGGGGTCGGTAAGACCTTGCGATACCACTTGCCGCTGCGACCGACCAAAGCGTCAGGGGGATTAGGCACCCCGTGGAAAACAATAATCTTCGCACCTTCCGGAATGGTAGGGGTCTGGAAAAAAGAGAACGGGAAATATTTCACGCAGTGGCGCTTGAAACTGCGACACCAGGTTTCGGGCCAATAGCTGACTTTTCCCTGCGCACTGAGTTGGGCCGTAAGATATTCTTGTTCATTCCGGTGCCGGCGCCGCACGGCTTCTAAATGATTCCTAAAATACTCTAGCACATCGAGGTGAGCCCCAGCCGTCCAACGGTACACCGAGGAATTGCCGGTGTAGTGGCCTTTCTGCCAGTCCCGAATGATTAAGAAATCTCCTGGTTGTTGGAAGAACGAGTCCATGTTGCCGACGATCACAATATCGATATCTAAGAAGAGGACTTCACCTTTTAAGGCCGGGCCATTCTCCGCCAGCAGGGCGGGCGAAAAGGAGACTAGTTTCGTCCAACCACGCTCCGGTGCCCCGGCAGGCAATTCTAAGCTCGGAATTGGGAAAGTTTCGATGCCTGGATTCAAGCCAGCAGAGTTATCCGTTAAACAGACAAAGCGATGCGGCAGGGTCAAATGCCGCTGCACCATCGAATGGAGTCGATTCACATACTCGGGGCCATACTTGGTTCCCCACTTCATGCATAAGATGGTCGCCATGGACGAATACGATAAGAACAGTTTTTAGACTCTGCTCCAGCGTTATTACAGGAAAAACCGTCCGACTTAACCTAGCGATAAAAACCTGGCGTCCATTGCCACCGAGGATTGTGCATGACGGCCAACGATTGCGCGACGGTCATCCCATGCTGCTCCGCTCGATGCAGGTTCGCCGCACAATGCTGAGCCCACACCTGACGATCTGTCTCCGTGGCACGCGAGGCACGCTGGTGCGGCACCTTCATGCCCACTAAATGTAACCAATAGCCTTCTAATTGAAAGACACTCTGGATAGGTTTGATGAGTTCGGATTCAGCGAGGTAATTCGGGCCGTTTTGCTGGTAATACTCTATAATCGACTCCGCTCCCTTTAAGGCCACCTCTCGCCGACAATGCTGCCAAAAGGGCGTATCTAGGCGCTGGTTAAAACGATAATGGACGGCGAGGAAATCCCGAATCTCATCCCACAGCCCGCCGCTTAAACGGTCGACGCAGTTCACCACCGTGGGCGTGGGATCACCGCCCGATTCCTTTAAAGCGGTCACTAAGAAACGACACTCGTGGGCAATGACTAAAAGCGAAGTGGCCTCCAAGGGTTCCACAAAGCCCGCCGCATTACCGACTGCAAAGACGTTATGCTTCCACTGCCGGGCATAGCGCCCGGGAATAAAAGGCACCACCCGCGTGGGACCGACCTTGGGATTCTTTTTACGAAACTCGGCTTCGGCCGCTTCATCGGAAATGAAACCTGAACAGTAAACGTAACCACGATTGATTCGCGTGGGGTGCTCAATTTGCCAAGCCCAACCGGCGTCCATCGTCTCTGCGACGGTGTAAGGTAAAATGGGCTCAAAGGTACGCTGCCAACCCCCGACAATGGCTCGATCGCAAATTAACGTGTCGCGATAACTGATAAAAGGCGTCTGGAAATGTTTTCCGATTAATTCGGAGCGGAAACCCGAGGCATCGACCAAGAAATCTGCTTCTAAGACACGCCCATCCTGCAACCGCAAGGCTCGCACGGTCTCCCCTGCCATCATCACTTCGGCTAAATCGCCTTCCAGGATTTCCACGCCTAAGCGCTTAACATAGCCTTCCAAAAAAGCCGCCAACTCGGCGTTCTCAATGTGATACCCGATGGTTTGCTTCACATCCGGCCAGGGTCCCTGAGGGTGTTGTAAGAAAACCCGGCGCTGCTCCATCAACGCGGTCACTAAATCTGCTCCCACGATATTTTCCTCGGCCACATAACCACAAGGCAGCCCCGAAGGTTGCACCTGCTGGCGCATCGCTCCCGAAAAGCTGTAGTGGTAATGCGAGCGTGGACCCCAATCAAAACGGATACCTAATTTTAAAGCAGGCTTCACCGCCCGATAAAATTCCGCGGGGGGGATTTCCAAAAAGCCGTGCAAGAAATTCGGGAAGTCCGTCGTACTGCCCTCGCCCACCCCAATCACGCCTAAAGCCGCACTCGCCACCAGCTGCACCTTAATTTCAGGCAATTTTACCCTAAGGCTTGCTGCCATCAACAAACCTGCCGTCCCACCGCCTAAAATGACGACGTTACGCAGCATACGACTCCGGGGTTATAATGTAATTATATTATAAATACCCCGGGTCAAACCCCGATTCCGGCTTTAGTTCACTTCAACTCCGTCAACGCCCAATGCCTAAAGACCCCCTGGGCCTTGCCCCCCTCACCTACAAAGCCGTTATGCTGGATCATCCAAATCAGCACCCGATTGGCTCCAGGCCGAATCTCCATATTCGTGGCATTAGCCCCACCATGGCCAAAGAAATCGGGCCCAATCGTAAGGCCAAACCCATAGCTTTCCTTAATGGATGAGGCCGTTTGGCGCTTAGTGAGCTCTTGGAAGGCATTTTCACTCAAATAGCGACGGCCCTGCCATTGGCCGCCGTTCAGCAGCATTTGACAGAAAATAGTCGTATCAGCGGCCGTGGAAAACAGCCCTCCCGCGGGCATCGGGTAACGGTGGACTTCATCCGTTAGCGGCGACTTCAACTGGCCTAAGGGAGTTTCTACTAAATTCTTCTTAGTTTCATTAGGGCGATAGCTCTTCGCCAAGCGGGCCACTTGCTCGGCGTTCGGCCAAAAGGTGGTATCTTTCATGCCCAAGGGGTTGAACAAGCGCTCCTGCATGAACTTCTCATACGGCATTTTGCTGACGACTTCTAAGACCCGGGCGGCGGTGTTAATCCCGGCATTCGAATACTGATAATGCGTCCCTGGTTCGGTCTGCAAAGGGGTTAAGGCATAACTGCGGACCGCTACCGCTAAAGGCAGGCCATCCAACGTGGGCGTTTCCATTTCCGACTTAAACGGCAATCCACTGGTATGGCTTAGGACTTCGCGCAACGTGATGGGATGCGAGGGCTTTTTTAAGAGAACGTGGTTCGGATCTTTCTCCACTTGTAACATCTGCTGCCGAAACTCGGGTAAATATTTCTCCACGGGGTCATCCAGCGCGAGTTTACCTTCATCGACTAACATCAACACTGCCACCGCAGTCATGGCCTTCGACTGCGAGGCAATCCAGAACAGTGTATCCTTGGCCATCGGACGCGATGCGGCGATGTCCGCCCAACCAACGGTTTCATAGGCTAAAACTTTTTCGCGATCGGCGACGACTACGACGGCCCCGGCAAGCTCATGCTTATCGATATACGGCTGTAACAGCGGGGCCACTTGCGCCGTAGCCACTAAAGTCCAACAAGCGGCTATCAACCAGAACACTGGACGGAACATCAAAGGGTACATGGGTTTTAGACAGCCAACCGCCCGCTTAGTTCACTTACGATTTCTTCCGTTGCTTACGCTCTTTTTCACCCTTGATGAGCTGCCGACGCACCAAACGCCAATCGGGGTGTTGTTTCATGTATTTTCTCAACTCATCAAGAATCACCATCGAAGCATCGTCGGGATGCACACATTCAAGGGCGAGCAAAGGGCCACCCGACCATAACCCCAGACTATTGCGGAGCCACATGCCTAAACCAAAATGGCATTCAAACATCTCTTCCTCTGGCTTAATCTCGAGCTCCTCGAGGGTTTTTAGTGGGATTTTAATAAAACAAAATTGAATGGCTTCAGCCATAGTCTCTGGACGGTTTTTACGCATGACCGTTCCTGTGCCCAGGTTTCCCCCTTTGTCAAAGGGGTGGGCTTTACTTTGCTTGAGCTTAGTGTTTCGCCGCGCGACGTAACAAAAAGATCGATAAAATAATCACGGTAATATTTGGCACCCAGACCAGCAGCTCGGGATGCCACTCGGGATCTTTAACCCAACCCGCCGCTTGCGTTAAGGCGTAATAACTTAAGGCCACGAGCAAGGCCAAGGGAGCATTCACCGAAGACTCCGCTCGACCAACCGTAACCGCTAAAGGAATCGCCAGAAAAACCAGGGTGAAGACCGACACCGCCGTGGTGAGCCGCGCCATGAGTTGTACGAGGGGTAACATTTTTTGGTGCGCAATCACCTCGGGCGTCGCTCCCGGAGGCACTTGCCAGCCTTCTTGACTCGCCGCCCACAATTCCCGTCCAGTCATCATGCGGAGTCGCTTATAATAGCCATTTTTACTGGGCATCACTTTACCCGCGGGAAACTCTAACGTGGCGGCAGCGGCCGTAGAATACGAAGCGGGGGCGGGAGCACCCGACTCGCTTGGTTGCCGGGTTTCCATGCGGGTTTGTTTTAACTCCACCCGTAAAATATCTTCGCCCTGCTCGTGTTGCAGGTAAATCAACCGCGCTTCCTTGGCAAAAACGCTCTGGATAATCTGCCCCTTGGCATCCAACTCCCACACCCAAAAATCGATGAGTTTTTCGCCCTGGCGATCGCGGGCTTTCATCATGAGATTGGGAAAGCGGCGATTGGTTTCGCCAGGCACAATCAGGTTCGCAGGGTTATTCTTCGTCGCGCCCGCCAAGATGACTTCAAACTCATCCTCCGATGCTGGGCCGGCTTCTAAATTCAACCAAGCCGACCCCAAGGCAACCAACGCGGCTCCGATTAAAACCGGTCGAGCGATGCGTGTTAAACTAATCCCCGCAGCTTTCATGGCCGTGATTTCCCCTTCGGCACTGAGACGTCCAAAGGTGATTAACACGCCCGTCAACGCCCCCATGGGCAAAGCATACGGGATGACGGTGGGGAATAATAAGACAATTAGTTGAAAACCTTCCACAGGGGTCACCCGCCCCGAGGCAATAGCTTGGGAGACTTGTTGAAGTACGTTGGCTGCAACTAAGACGAAGACAAACGTTGCCGTCGCCATAAAGCCTGCCCAACCCGATTCCCGGAGAATATGTCGATCAAGTAGGCGCACGTGCTAGTCGTTTAAAGGACTCTGCGATTTAATCCAATGCCAAAGGTCAAACTTTTCCCCAAAGCCTAACGCTGACTTTGCTCTTTAACGTAAACTTCTAAACTCCGATCCATCGCCCCAGACTCGCAACCGAGGTAAGGGAAATGGCCGTATCGCAAAGATAGTTCCTGTGAAGCAATGACCGAGGATTGGCCTTTCGATAAACGATAAAGCGAACAGACCAGACCGGTCCGATCAGTCCCGGAGCAGCAATGTACCAAAATGGGACGGGGGAGCGTCGCCATCAGCCTCGTCAACTCCTGCATCTGACCGAGCGTTAATTGCTCCCGAGCCGAAATTCCGAAATTGACGTGAATTAAACCGCACTGTTTGGCCGCCTGAATTTCTTCGTCATACCAATCAGTCCCCTTATTCTCACCCCGCAAATTGATGACGGTGCGAATGCCATACTTCTGCACCGCTTCTTGTAAATCAGGCCCACTCATCTGCGCTGAGCGGTACAAGACATGGTCGTCTACAATATGAAAATTATTGTTACTTTGGATGATGAGATAGCCGCCGCCCAATAAGACGGTTAAAAACAATATCAAACCGCCCAACCAACCCAAAGCCCGGAGCCAAAGCGGACGACGCTTGGTAGGGGTGATAGGGGCTGGATTTTCCATAGCAGAACGTAACGCCGATGATTAAGGGAACAGGAGTAAAATAAACCTAAAACTTTCAAGCCAGCGGATGTTAAAAAAACGTAACATTGGCTGAAAGTGGAGTCCGACAGGGGTAAACCTGTGCAACCCCCAACCTCTCGAGAGCTTACGCTACCCTTAGTCCTTCGAAGCGGCGGCGAGTTCCTTCACCAAGGCCTCCAAAGCGGCCTTCCCTTTCGTGAGGTTCACCTTGCTACCGCGCAAGGCGGCGATGCCCTTATCCAAGGTTTTATCAATCGAAACCCACACGGCTTCATTACGCGGACGGAGTTCTTTTTCTTTGTCGTCCCAGGCGGACTCCAGATCCGTCAGTTTCGCCACCATCTCCGTCTGCTTACCTGCATTTAAGGCGGCGAGGGCCGCGTTGGCTAAAGTGATAAAGGGAGCAGTTTCCGAAACCTTGTAAGGCGTGCTACTGGGCGCCGCCACGGGCTTTACTTCAGGCTTGGCATCAGCCGCCTGCAGCGTCGTCACGCCGGCACCAAAAAGAACTAAGAGAAGAAAAAGGGGTAATTTAATTTTCCGCATGCACCAACTTTTGCGTACCATTTTAAGCCCGCAAGTGAATTGCATGACCCACCGGCTCTATGGATAAAGTCAGCTTAGTGCCTGAAATTGGCCATTTTAAGGCTATTTTGAACTAATATTATGAATAAAAAGGCTGTTTTATTCGGTTTTTCCCAATTTCAAAAAACTTTCGTCTTTCAGGCCACCCCTCCCTTGACATCCTACTAAGTCTAAGCATAACTCCCTTCATCGGTAGAGTGCGTCCCTTATAAAGGATGTCTTAGTCGCGAGGGCGACTTTCGGAATCAGAGTTAAACTATCCGGCCATCGACCCCAGTACAACGTAGCATTGTACTGGATCCTCTTTTATCCGTTTCCCGCGTTGGACAGAACCAGAAAAGCTCCCACGGTGAGACGCCTATGAAAATCGCTTTAGTCACGGGTGGGAGTCGTGGTCTCGGCAAAGATATGGCCGTGCAACTCGCCCGCAAAGGGCTTGCCGTGGTCATCACTTATCGTGAACGCGAGGCGGATGCCGCCAGCGTCGTCGCCAGTATCAAAGCTTCGGGCGGACAAGCGGCAGCCTTGGCCTTCGACGCTAATGACATTCCTGGCATCGATGGTTTTGTGCAACGCCTGCAATCGCTCCTGCGCCAAACGTGGTCGAGCGAGGGGTTTGACTTTCTGATCACTAATGCGGGCATGGGGGCGACCGTGCCCTACCCTAATGTGACGGAAGCGATTTTTGATCAGTTTCTCAACGTGCACTTTAAGTCGGTTTATTTCCTCACCCAAAAATGCCTCCCCCTACTCCGGCAAGGAGGTGGCATCGTGAACATCTCCAGTGGCTCCACGCGTTTCTGCGTCCCGGGCTACTCGGCCTATGCTTCGATGAAAGGCGCCGTGGAGATTTTAACCAAATACCAAGCCAAGGAACTCGGGGCCCGGGGCATCCGCTCGAATATCGTGGCCCCTGGTCCGATTGAAACCGACTTCAACAACGCCGCGATTCGCAATAATCCAAATATGAAAGCTGCCCTCAGCCAAATGTCACCCCTCGGGCGCGTGGGCTATGCCGACGACATCGGCAGCGTGGTCGCTTTCCTCTGCACCGACGAAGCAAAATGGGTCAACGGACAGCGCATCGAAGTCAGCGGCGGAATTAATTGCTAGCGATAGGTCGGGACGGTGCTGCGTCACCGTCCTTGTATCTATGGTAGGGACGACGCTGCGTCGTCGTCCTTGGGTCGACAGGTAGGGACGACATTACCAGGACGTCCGCTCTCACCCACCAACGTGCGCCTGCGAATCCATTCCATTCGCACCCACGATTCACCTTCGCCGGATAATTTTATTAAATGCAAGGAGGCTGACGCAGCAGCCTCCCTACCCAATCATTTCTCACGACTTATAATTTTTATTAGTGATTTATAACGGAGCAGGTTGATTCGTCAAAAGGTCGTAAAAAATCCGAATTCGTGTCACGCCGTTTAACTCCATAATTTCTAATTATATTAGAAATCTCCGACGTTTTCGTGCTACGGCCTGACCTCTTCGATGCACGCACGTGACGTTTTTTCTAGGGGCATTGTGAGCTGAAACTTCTCGGGCAAACTTTGGTTTCACCTCCACATGTCACCTGAGCACGACTTAACAAAACAGTTAACTGAAAAGGGTTGGATCACGTTTGAATCCTCATCGCCCGAAGCGACGGCCTTTACAATCTCTGCACTCGGTCCAGTCATTCAAAAGACTCACGTGCAGCCCCGCTTAAACGCCCGCGCTGCCTTAGCTACCGATTTGGAGATGGAACTTCACAGTGATTACCCACGGGCATGCTGGATTGCTTGGCACTGCGTGCGTCAGAGTTCTGCCGGAGGCATGAGTCTACTCAAAGATGCGCGGCGAGCGCTATTAACCTTACCCCCTGAGACCCGCCTCGCTTTAGAAACCATCACCATGGGCTCCCACCAAGTCTTCCCGAACGACCCGGTGCGTTTTCCGGTCGTACGTCAAGAATGGGGCATCAAGCACTGGATTTCCTACACCCCTTGGTTTCGACGTGAAGGAGCCAACGAAGCCCTCGACGCCTTCGTCGTAGCCCTGCAGGAGGTCGAAACCGAGACGATACTATTAAAGCCAGGCCAAGTACTGTTAATCGATAATACCCGACTCCTCCACGGCCGTACCGCCATCGAAGGCGACAAAGACCGCCTACTCATCCGCCACTGGATTGGACACCCCCAAGACCATTTCGACCACGCCAGTGATCGTTAAGCCTGACGTCGGCTCACGACGTTATCTACCCACACCCAAAACATGAAATCCCAACCTGTCCCCCCAACCGTGGAGGTTGCTTCAACCTCCCTCACCGCCGTGGCCAACGAGAAAAGTGCCCTTGCTTTTCCCGAGCCGATCACCCCAGAACGGGTCTCCTGGCTAATCACCAAAGGCGTCGACCCCAGCGTAGCCGCTCTCAACCTTGAAATGGTTAAGATGAAACTTCGCGATACCAGCGAAGGTCAGGGTTGGTCCTTGTCCAAAGCCAATGAGGCAGAACTCGAGTACAAGCGCTGGCTTACCTTGGTAAAGCGCCATGGCAAAGGCATGGTACCCACCAACGCCATCGATATCTTCTGGCACCAGCACATCCTCGACACCCGAGCCTACATGGCAGACTGCGACCAAGTCTTCGGCGGCTACCTGCACCATTACCCCTACTTTGGGATGCGTGATGCACAAGATGCCCAAGACTTGGAAACCGCCTTTCGTCGCACGCAACAGCTCTATCAAGCAGCCTTCTCCGAAACCCTTGGGGCCACCACCGGTGAAAACTGCTGGCACGACTGCGAGAGCCGTTGCTGGCACGCGTGCTCAGGAGACTAATCCTTCCCACCCCTCTCGGCCGGCTCACCTGAGCCGGCCTTTTTTAATATAATTATAATAAACCGTGAAACCTTGAATTTAATCTCTAATTTAAACCTCCATCAGCACCCCCAACTGACCCCCCTCCCCGATGACACATTTACCCAAAACTCCCAAACCTGATTCGAAGGAAACCTTAAAACTCCAAGTCCTCCAAGACTTCGGCCATCTTCCCAATGAGATTCAAGTTAAGTTAGCCTCCAAGTTTGCCAGCGATGCCGTGATGGTCTCCGATAAAGTCAAAGAGTACCTTCAAAAATCTTCCCGCAGCTATGTCGGACTATACCTCGATATCATTCAGGAACTTCCGCTGAAAAACCTTTTCGACGCTATCAACGTTCTCCTCCCTACCACCCATACTCCACTTTGGGTTGAAAAGATGGTTAAAGTATTAGGGGAAACGCGCACCCTGCTCATCTTGGAAGTCATGATGTATTTACATAATGCTCATAAAAGTGCCCAGTCTTTCGTCAACGAACGGCTCACGACGCAAGATCTCATCGTCTTAGAAAACTTACCCGATTCCGCCCAACTGAAAGAATTAACCGATGAAGTAAACGCTCAGCTTGTCTGCGTTGCGACAATCTTGGAAAAACATTTCCCCGCCCGGCTGCAGGAATTAGAAAAAAGTTTTCGTGTGCTAAATCAAGAGTTCACCCAAGCAAAGTTGAATTGGGCTAAAAACCAAGAACGTGAAACCAAAGCCCATACTCGGGGGAAAGAAAAAGCCCGGGAAGAAGCCATCGCGGAGGTGGCTAAAGAACACCAGATCGCATTAGCAAACCTCAACGCTGAACTCCAAAAAGCTAAAACTAAAAACATCAACCTCGAGGCCGAACTCCAAGAAGCACGGCAACGGTTAGGTCAAATTGAACAAGGCGGTGGCGCCACCCCCGAACGTCTGGCCCAACTCAAAGCCCAGTATCAGGATGAAGCTCAAGCGGAGATGCAGCAGCAGTTATCCGCTGAATTACGTCCATGGCTAGCGAAGTTAAAAGAGATGGAGGACTTACAGGCCCAATTTAAAAAATTCGAGACGCTTTCCCTGGAAGCCCTAAAATTGGCGGAAGCAGAAGCGAAGCAGAACGACTTACTCCTCCAGTGGGAAACCGATCGAGCCAAAGCCCTGCCCTTAATGGAAAAGCGGCTGGAGCAACTGGATGAACTCATGAATCAGCTACTAACGCCCTCGGAGACCTTGATTCAACTCCATCGCCAGCTTCGTTCCATGGTCTTAGCTTGTCGCCAGAAAGTGCGCATCGACGAACCCTTGGGCGGGATTGTCAAAGCCATGATGTCTGCAGTGCGCAGTGTGCCCGAAGCGGATATCTCCCGCGTTATCAATGCGGTGCAATCGTTACGAGATACTGGGGTGCTCGCGAAGGAAGAAGCCAATGCTTTCATTAAAAATATCAAAATTGAGCAATGGGCTAAGCTCGATCGACACCAACGACATCACTCGCCCTTGGCCAAACTCGAAAATGATTACTTCCGCGATAAAGCCATCGATCTCTTTATCGACGGCTACAACTTCATGCACTCGCTACCAGAGCATTTTGATAAATATAAAACCGACGCCAAAGATAAACACGATAACCCCATTTTCAGCGCCGAGGCCCACCAGCACCTGGCCGAGCTCGTCAAAATCATCCCCGAAAACAGTGAGCACTGTCGCGTTCTGATTTTCCTCGATGGCCGATTCGAGGAAAGCAAGAAGCCCTTCCCCGGGGTCCGTTTCATCACCCCCACGCAGCAAAAATCGGGCAAAGGCCAAGCCGATGAAGAAATCCTTCACTACGTCAAAGACCACCAACGAGCAGATGTTAACGTCATCATCGTAAGCCGCGACAAAGCCGTCCAGCGCCTAGGCAACCACCTCGTACCTAAGGATTTCCTCCTATTCCTCAGTTCGATTGGTTAACAGGCCTAGCTGAAAACTTAACCATCGCACACGTCGCAACCTACAATACCAACCCTCAAGATCATGAGCAAACACGAGACTAAGATGACACGTTGGTATCATCGCACCTATCACCCTGAAGGCTTTCTCATTGAAGAGTTCATGGCACTGAAGGGCGGTAAAACTAATGGCCGTAGACTCATGGATGGTGTTATCATCTTCCAAAAGCCCTTTGAGAAACGTGAGCTCCAAAAAGGCGAAAAAGTCGTAGTCATTCAGTCTAAGAACCGTCGTTTAGGCATGGGACTCATTGGCCAGGTCGTAGTCTCGAAATACCTCATGGAAAAGCTCGGCGCTACTGTCGTGAAGTCCGTAGGCGTCTGCCGGGGGATTGA
>Ga0214172_1000211_pt1 | contig 30501 bp, 19 predicted proteins | sample TroBogEpilimnion_29_FD_153010 | JGI IMG/M metagenome (GOLD analysis project Ga0214172, IMG submission 153010) | Freshwater microbial communities from Trout Bog Lake, WI - 12JUL2007 epilimnion | ecosystem: Environmental > Aquatic > Freshwater > Lake > Epilimnion/Euphotic zone | place: Trout Bog...
TCGCGTGGGTAAATATGAAGGTAAAATAACAATATATTTTAGAGATACTAATTTGAATTCGACAGGTACTTTAATTTTGCCGGTTAGAGAAAAATTATATATCAACATTTTTTAGTCTCATTTTTTTTATGTATATTTAATATTGTAAACAAGGCAAACTGTGGGTTAACCACAAGCTAATACGTCACATTTAAAAAAATATATACATGAAAGATGTTATCTCTCAAGAGGTTATTGAACAATTCCTCAATGGTGGAGACGATGAAGAATTCATTGTCGGAGTTGAATACGACTACCCCACAAACACAATCTACAAAATTATTCAAGACCCCGAACAAGGTAAAATTGTAAAACCAGATTCATTCACACCATTTATTTGGGTAGGTGATTTATCTAATTTAGGGTTTTATAAAGATTCAAAATCAATCCAAAAGAAAAAAATGGTTGAACATGGTATTTTAATTGATAAATTAGATACTCATGGAAATGAAAGATTAGAAAATGGTATGAAATACTTGGTAAAAAGTCTTAAAAGTTATACCAATTTAATAAATTTTTTTAGAGATGGAGGTTTGGATCCGTGGGATGAAAAAGTTAGACATAATTTTACTGTATTAAATCCTGTTGAGCAATTTCTGATTCAAAAGAAAAAAAGATTATTCAAAGGAATTGATGATTATGGTGGTGTTAATCGATTTGTATTTGATATTGAAACTACAGGTTTAGATCCTGAAACTTGTAATATTATTCTTATTGGGATTAAAGATAACAGAGGTTTGCAAGAAACCATTCCTGCTTTTGGTGAAGACGGAGAGAAAAAATGTATCGAAAGATTTTTTAAGTATATAAAAGATTTAAAACCAACGATTATTGGTGGTTATAACTCAGCTTTTTTTGACTGGCCGTTCATTCTTAAACGTGCTGAAATAGTAGGTGTCGATGTGAGTGGTTTGACACAAATTTTTACTAAACAAGGAATGAAGGAGAAGGAAGGTATGTTAAAACTTGCCAATGAAGTTGAGCCCTATACTCAACATGTTATTTGGGGTTTTAATATTATTGATATTGCACATTCAGTTAGAAGAGCTCAAGCAATCAATTCTGAAATTAAATCTTGGGGTTTGAAATATATTACACAATATTTGGAAAAGGAAAAACCAAATCGTGTTTATGTAGACGGTGGGAAAATTTCTAAGATTTATCTCGAAAATGATAGTTATTATGTTAATCCAAAGACAGGAAACTACAAAAAAATAGGTGATGTGGGAACAGAAGGTCTTTTAGATAAATTTCCTGGTAAATTTGAAATATGGCCAGGTAGAAAAATTGTTGAGCAATATCTTGATGATGACTTAACAGAAACTATGGTCGTTGATGATAGTTTCTCACAATCTACTTTCTTACTTTCTAAATTGGTACCTACAACTTATGAAAGAGTTGCTACAATGGGTACAGCTACATTATGGAAAATTATAATGTTAGCTTGGTCATATGAAAATAATTTAGCAATACCCGCTAAAGATGAAAAAAGAGCAATAACGGGTGGTTTATCAAGGTTACTTAATGTAGGATATTCAAAAAATATCGTTAAGTTTGACTATGCGTCCCTTTATCCTTCAATCCAATTAGTATATGATGTATTCCCTGAATGTGATGTAATGGGGGTACAAAAATCTATGTTAAAATATTTCCGTAATATTCGTATCAAATATAAAAGACTTGCTGGTGAATTAAAGAATACTAATCCTGTTGAGTCTGAAATGTATGATCGTAAACAATTACCAATTAAAATTTTTATCAATGCTTATTTCGGATCTTTATCTGCACCTCAAGTATTTCCATGGGGTGATATGAATATGGGTGAAACAATTACATGTGTAGGTCGTCAATGTTTAAGGATGATGATTATGTTCTTTATGAAAAAAGGATATAAACCTCTTGTAATGGATACTGATGGTGTAAACTTTGAAACACCTGAAAATATTGAAAATACTGTTTATATTGGGAAAGGTTTAAATGAATTAACCGAAAAAGGTAAAGAATATAAAGGTATTGAAGCGGACACTGCTGAATTCAATGATATCTTTATGAGAAATGAAATGGGTTTAGATATTGATTATATTGCACCATCATGTATAAATGTTTCTCGTAAAAATTATATTATTAAAATGATGAAAAAGGGTAAGGAGAAAATCAAACTTACCGGTAATACAATTAAGTCTAAAAAGTTACAACAATATGTTGTTGAATTTTTAGATGAAGGTTTGAAATTCTTATTAAATGGAGATGGACTATCTTTTGTAGAACTTTATTATTCATATGTAGAAAAAATTTACAATAAAGAAATACCATTATCTAAAATTGCCAATAAATCACGTGTAAAACAATCTGTAGAAGATTATAAAAAATATATAAAGAAAACAACTAAAGCAGGTACTTTAATGTCTCGTCAAGCACATATGGAATTAATTATTCAAAATGATTATCCTGCAGGTCTTGGTGATACTATCTATTATGTTAATAATGGACAAAAAAAATCTAGTGGTGACGTACAAAAAATAACTAAAGCCACTAAGAAACAACAAGAAGATTATTTTATTACATTTGGTAAATCAATGCCAACGAATTACATCGAGGTGAACTGTTACATGATTCCTGAAAAGGAAATTCAAGACAATCCAAATCTAACAGGTGATTACAATGTTGCTCGTTATTTGAATAATTTTAATAAACGTATTGAACCTTTGTTATGTGCGTTCAAACCTGAAATAAGGGAAGATATTTTAGTTGAGAATCCAAAGGACAGACAATTTTTTACTAAAACTCAATGTGATTTAATAAATGGGTTTCCATTAAAAGAAAGTGGACAAGATAAATTTGACGAGGTAATGACTTTATCTGATAGTGAAGTTTTATTTTGGAATCGTGTGGGTCGTGACCCGTTCTTTATGTATGTAGAAGATAGTTTACAACTTGCTGATCCATATTGGGTTGATCATAATAGAAAAGTGGTATCACTACAAGCTGAAAGTATAAAAAGTAATGAAGATGAAATAATCGAAACTAATGGTAACGATTATGCTTTACATGCTGTCGAGAGTTAGACTACTTGAATAGGGGCCGGCATTGCTCTCATCTTAAGAGCTTTATTAAGATTTTCAGCTTCGCCTGCCTTTCTTTCTAACATTTTATCAGGGCGTAATCTTTCAAGTCTCTGCATCAATTCCTCAATTAGTTTTTGTTTTTCATCTTTAGCTTCAGTAAGTAATGAATTATAATCTAATTTGACCGAACTATCAGGGATTTGAAGGTCCCCTGAGAATTTACCCCATATTCTTGCTAAACCCTCTTTAGCATAAGCAATCAAATATTTTCTAACCCAGTTTTGTGCTGGTTTATTTAAATCACTCCATGTTAATTCATTAGTTTGAACATCTGAAGGTAATTTAACAACATCTTTATTTTCGGCTAAACACGTGTCTCTATCATTTGTTTCATAATACCAATACCAAACTTGAGCATTGTTCATTTGAATTTCTCCAAAATCATATTTACCTCCCGGAACATTCAATAAGTGAACAATTTTTGTTCCTTCAGGTCCCGCAGTAATTCTATATGTCAAATCTCCACCAATTAATCTATTCTTCAAATTTCTATCACCCATTCTAAGTAACAAATCATATGCTGGCAACATAAAATATGAACCTGAAGCGCCTACTTGAGCGAATCCTCCCACACCTCCAAAACCAACTCCTCCCAAACCACCAAAACCTCCTAAAAATGGATCCACAATTGAATCACTCAAAGCAGCACGTTCAAACCACATCATTTCATTGATTTCACGGCCGGCAGGAATTACATATGTTTGTGTATTGGCAGATAATGTAATGTAATCTTTTTTCAAAACCCAATCTCCACCCGCTTGTAAACCTACTATTTTAGAGTAAGCATAAGTCCATCTCGTTTCGTAATCTAAACTTTTAGTTGTAAAAGCTCTACTTAAAGATTGTGTATCAAGATCTAAACCATTCAAAGATGACCATTGAGACTCAATCAACCAATCTTCCACATATTGCTCATATTCTGATACAGATAATTCCAAAAAGGTATCTAATTGTTCTTCAGTTAATTCTACTCCTCTTACAGGAGCACCTAATAAATTTAAAACTTGGGTATATAATTTGTCTCTATCTGCTGGTAATATAATTGTTGAACTCATAAATTATAAATATTTCGTTTTTTGATATATTTTTTGTATCTTTTAAATATGGAATCAATAGAAATTAAGATAAACTATAATTTTTTTAAAGATCTTTTTGACATCGGATGGGATGATGGTAGAGGGTGGAAATCTTTTTATTTCAAAGAAGCTCAAAAATGTTTCAGGAAAAATTATACAAGATTAAATAAATGGAAACAAAATCCGAATGATTTAAAAAAATGGGGTCATTACGAAAATAATAATTGGTCTTGGACAAATAGAATAAATACTCATCCAAATTGTTGTCTATCATTTTACAATTGGGCAATTGAAAGTAATCCAAACATTTTTTACGAAATCGGAAATCCAAATTATCATCGGTACAATGCAAGAAAAATGTGGGAGTTTGTTGATCAAAATTTTGACTTATTTTTTTCAGAATCAATTGAAAAAAAATATTATCGGGAATTAAAAAGTAATTGTCAGAAATCATGGGTTAATGGAAATTTATCTATGATCCCTGTTATTATTAAATTACCATTTATTTTTGATAATGTCACAAATATTGAATATACATTTGACTATGGTGATAGTGGTGATATGAATGGTATTGATCTTTCTTTCAAATGTAATGGAGTAAATAAAACTGTACAAATAAAAAGTGGATCTTTCATAAAATCGAATGATGAATTTTTGGTAAGTGGATCACAAAATAGTTTAGAATATAATTGTGATTATTTTGCTTATGTAAACATTGACAGTTATAAAAATTCAACTTCTTTAATAGTTTTTGATAACAACAAAAAACTGATAAAATCTAATAATTATATCATAGTAAAAAATGATTTAATTAAACATAAAGAAATACAAAATATGTCAATACCACAAAAATTAAATGAAATCGCACAATTATGTTTCAAACAAAATATTGAGTTTATCATGAAAAAAGATGAGAATGTGAATGAAATTATTTATAATTCTGATGATAAAACAATAACAATAACATTTTCTGATTTTGAGAATAAACAATTTGAACAAAATATTGATGAAAAAATAAAAGAACTTAAAGGAGACTTTTAATTAAGTCTTTACTAAAAGATTCCGAATATTCTCCGTCTCCCATAACTTGATCAATTATTCCTTTCTTTTTCTGAAGGATATTATATATAATCTTTTCAACAGTGTTCTCAAATACAGGATAGTAAACGAGAACACTATTTTTTTGACCATATCTATATGCTCTATCTTCTGCTTGACTATGATGTGCAGGGACAAATGACAAATCATTCATAATTACAACTTCGGCAGCAGTCAAAGTAATCCCAACACCTCCAGCTATAATGTTAGAAATAAAAACTTTAACTTTATCTTCATTTTGAAATCTATCAACCGCTTCTTGTCTTCTTTCTTTAGTCATACGACCATCTAATATAACTGAATTTTTTTTGTATTTTTCTTGTATCATATCCAATGTCATAGTAAAATTTGTAAAAACAATAACCTTTTTACCTTGATCTAAACATTTATCAATTAACTCACAAGTTGATGGTATTTTTTCATAAGATATTAATTGTCTAATTTTCATTAAACGATTAATTGTTACACTCAAAGTTTCTTTGTCTTTATTATCATTTGTTATTCTTGTAAACTCCTCTAACTCTTCATCGTACATTTTACTTGTCAGTTCCAAAAATACGGGTGTAATAATTTTTTCAGGAAGATCTAATATATCCGTTTTCATTCTCCTGAGTACTATATTTTTAGTTCTCTCTCTTAGTTCATCTAAATTACTAGCTCCACTGGTGTTCCAAACTTTACGATTACCAACTCTGAACTGATAACCTTTACAATATCTACGGACATAAGACTGCCAATTTAATGTTAATGGAGAATCAACAATTTTCAATAAGTTAAAATAGTTAATAGGTCTAGATGTCATTGGTGTTCCTGTTAATAACCAAACTTTAGGAATTTTTTCAAGTACATCATTCAAAAGTCTTGTTCTGTTAGCGGTAGAATTTGAGATATAATGAGCTTCATCTACAATTGCTAAGTCAAAATTTGCATGAACTAATAGTTTATAATCTTCACTATCTTCACTTTTTTCAGTTGTATGATAATTTTTAATTATGTCATAGTTTATTATATAGAAGTCGAAAGTAGATCCCCACTTACGACCTTCAACAATTAACACTCTTCTATCTGTGTAATTTTTAATTTCTCTTTCCCAGTTAATTTTTAAAGAAGCTGGACATACAATTAGAATCTTCTTTGCTTCACTCTCTAACGAAGCAATAACTGCAGAGGTTGTATTGTGAGTAACAATACAATGTTCAGCCACATATAGTTTATCAGGTGAATCAACTGATATACATATTGCCTCACCCTTTCTTTCTAATTCTATATTTTTTATATATCTACCAACTTTATATTTTTTGGGTGGATTATATAATATTTTCTTTCTTTCCATTTTGAATGGATTCATATCCCCTTGTAATTTAATATTAACACGATATGCAATTTTTCCTTCTTTTTTTATTCCTTTGTATGTGTATTTTGGAATTCTACTCGATTTACGAGCAATGCCACCTAAACTATGTACTATTTCAATTACATCATCGACTAATTTTTCAGATATCGAACAGAATTCAGTTCCTGTAAATTCATTATCTTTTCTTGATTTATTACAAGTACCATCAGTATCCATCAAACCTTGTAATATACTTAATCTATCTTCAATACTACTAAATTTATATATTTCAGGAATAAATTTATCAATTGAAGTACATCCCATTAATTCTAATTCTTTTAAATTTTTGATTAAAGAATTTCCACTGCTAATTTTAGTTACAATAGTATAATCACAATTATCTCCTTTTGTTTTTTTTATATCCAAATCTTCAGGTAATATTTCTTTTATATAATTTATAATTTCATTATCAATGTTACTAAATCTGATTGATTTACCTGAAATACCTCCATCACCTATCAATAGTCCAAGTAAATAAGGATTTATCGGAAGTTTATTTTGATAATCAAAATTTATAGGTTTAACAATTGGTATTTGCCATTTTGGTTGATTATTTTTAGAAATATAATATGTTGATTGTAATTTATTATTTTTTCCTATATTCCTCTTTAATTGTAATGTATCGTCTAATAATTGTTTTGTGGTTAAATCAATTGTTAATGTTTTTCTTGAATTACTATTATTACCGTTTGCTCTTGTTGAAACAGTCCAAATATGTTCATCACAACATAAAATAGAATAACCATCATTAAATGTAACACGGTATAAATCTTTTATTCCTTGTGGAAAAACACCTGTTACATTATATGAATTACCATCACTTCCAATTACTTTATCTCCAATAGTAAGTTCTCCAATTTTTTTTGTTCCATTTGGAGTATAAATTTTAGTATTACTTTCTAATGCTTTTCCCAAACCCATGTCATCGGCGAGAATAAACTTATTATTTGCTAATAACTTTTCAATAGCAATTTTCTGGTGGTCCATCGGAGGTCTAACAGAATATTTGGAATAATCAATTACACGATTTAATTTTTTCTCTTCCTGAACAATAGCGGACTTTGGTAACCATAACGCGTGATTTTGTTGACTATCAATAATTTTACCCCAAATATGAAATGCTTTATCTGATTCACATAATAATTTTTCACACCATATTTTCTCAGGAGTTTTAGGTAATAATCTATCTTCCATAATTTTTTCACCAAAAGTACTAACAATATCGATATATTTTCTAGCGACCTTAGGTGTTACATTATGAAATTTTAAAACATAATCCGATTGTGGTCTTGTTAAGTTAAAAGACTTTTGATTTTTGAATTTATTTTTCCAATCCAATAATTGATTATTCGAACCTTCATATGTTTCTAATATATTTCTTGCTTCAATTTCAGGAATTAACGTCTCCATATTATATATAATATATACAAAAAGAATGAAAACTTGTAGTATTTATTGGAATGGATAATAGATTACCAATCACAAGATTAAGTAAGTTTTTTGGTCAAGATGATTTTGATTTACAAGTTAGAATGGGTCAAGAATATTTACAAGGTGATTTGAATATGAAAATTGTACTTTACAGGGTTGATAGACAAAAAACCGATATTGATGATGTTTATTTGGAAGCAGGTACAGATCAAATAAAATATTTCCCTCCTGTTGAATTTAGGGGTTTAGTTAAAATTGATCCACCTAAGAACGAAACATATAAAGATGGTTTAATTAGATATTTGGAACCAGGTAATATTACAATTTCCACATATCAAAAACAATTGGACGAATTGAAAATAGATATCAGATATGGTGATTATTTGGGTTATGCTGAGTCTGAAACAAAAATGAGATATTATGTTGTAGTTAATGATGGTAAAGTGGTTTCAGATAATAAACATAATATGTTTGGATATAAACCATATTATAGAACAATAATAGGGTCTTTTGTACAAGATGTACAATTTAGAGGAGTTTAATATGGCAACAGCAAAAAGAAAAAAAAGTTTATCAGTCTACAATTCTAACCAAGGTATGTACCGTAGGGAAGAGTTGTTGAAGATGTTGACTACAAATCAAACTAAATTACCACAAGGTATTTTACATGATGATTTGGATAGAGGGTTTTTAGATTACGTCAAGTCCAATTATGTGATTATATCGGATGGGGAACAAATTCCTATCATTGAAAGAATTATGACAATTCAGAGATGGGGGGAATATACTCAAAACTGGCAGTTTAGTGATGGGGATGGTAATGTTGAAATTCCTTTTATTGCAATAATCAGAAATCCTGAAGTTGTTTATGGAACACATCCGTCGAATGCATTTAATGTACCACAAAATGAACTTTGGTATTATGCCGCAGTACAAAATTGGAATGGAACTACGTTAGGTGCTGATGTTTATAAAATCCCTCAACCAACACCAGTTGACATAAAATATGATGTGACAATTATATGTTCTAAATTTAGGGATTTAAATTCAATGAATAAAACCGTTCTTGAAAATCTTACAAGTATGCAGGATTATCAAGTTATTAATGGCCATTATATTCCAATTATGTTAGATAGTATTACAGATAGTTCACCTATCAATACTGTTGAAGGTCGTAGATTTTACGTACAAACTTATAAGTTTTCATTATTAGGTTATTTGTTGGATCCTGAGAAGTTCGAGGTTACTCCTGCTATTAGTAGAACTTTAATTTTTACTGAAGTACCGAATGACCAACCGAGTAAAACAGTCAACCAAATTGCCAATTTGGACATTATAACTGTTAATTTTAGTGCCGATGGACATGACACTGTTTTCAATGTAAATGAAAATATTGGAATTTTACTTTATGTAAAAATTAATGGTCTAACTCAGGAACAAAATATTGACTATTACTTTATAAACGGAACATCAAGAATTGTTTTTTCCGAATCTCCAATTGAAGGTTCCGTAGTTTCAGTTGTTTATATTAAAAGTTTTAGTACTGTATTAATGGATCCATTTGGTAAAATTATAAATGTGGGTAAGGATTATTATACATACACTGGAGGTACTCCTGAATTTATTATTAAAAATCCTTTACTAGAAATTATTAGTGTGGATGTCAATGGTTTAACTGAAATTCAAAATTCAGGTTTTCAAATTTTGGGGAACAATTTAATAACAATGAGTTACAATCCTGTAATCGGTTCAAAAATAGGTATTATATATTTATATTAATATGCCAAACGTTATAACCGATATTACTCAAACCAATCTACAATTACCAAATAGTAAAATATTTCAAATAGATATTGAAAATTTTATTTATACGGGAGGAACTACTTCTTTTACTGTCACTAATTTAATTAAAGGAGTAATTAGTGTTAATATTAACGGTTTAGACAATAACACATCTGTTGGATTTTTTACAATTAATAAAAATACTGTTACTTTTAATGATACATTAGATATACCATCCACTGTTTCAATAAAATATTCTTTTTAATTATTCTCCATAGATATCTTTCTTTTTAGGTTTACAGCTATCTTCAATCCATTTTTGTATAACCTTGTATATTTTGAGTCCTTTTTCGTCACAGTAGTTTTTAATCATTTCATGATGTTTTTTACTGATTTTAACATTTTTCATCTCATTTTTCATTGTTAGATAGAAAAAGATACTTTTTTATCTTTTATATTGAAGATACGGAAATCTTTGAATAAAATAAAGATATTTATTGAATAAGAAATAAAAATTTTAAATTAAATACAATCAATGGCAACTTCAAACAACACATTTGTCTCACCAGGTGTTTACACATCTGAGGTAGATTTGACCTATGTAGCTCAAAGTGTCGGAGTAACGACACTAGGTTTAGCGGGTGAAACAATGATGGGACCAGCTTTCGAACCTATTCTAATTCAATCATGGGATAGTTTTCAATCAACTTTTGGTTCAACTAATCCAATGTTAGATGGTAATGGTAATCCGTCTTATGAACTACCTTATGTAGCTAACTCATACTTACAAGAATCTAATCAATTATTCGTAACGAGAGTTCTTGGTTTAACTGGTTATAAACCATATAATACTTTTTCAATCAAGACTTTAGGTGGTGTGATTGTTGATAAAACAACATACACAACAACTACAGGTATTACTTTCAGTGCAGATACAATAAACCACGAACAATCTAGTTCAATTTATAATGAACTATCAGATAAAACAGCTTATAATGGTTTAAGTGTAACAGATTACATCTATCAAATTGCAAGCGGTTATACATCATCAGATAATGGTAAATGGTTCACAATTGGTTTAGTTCCAAGTACTATTGTAAATTCACAGTCAGGAGCAGAAGTGAAAGGTCCTGTTGCAGGTAATTTCACAATAAACAATTATAATAACAAAGAATGGTATAATGTTTATTATCATCAATCGGGTGCTAGCGATTCAACAATCGATGGTGTTTATTCTTATATTTTTGTTTACAACTATACTGGTAACACATTTAATGTTGAAAGATTTAAGTACCCTGCTGAACTTAATAGTGATTATGCTGGTAACGTAGTTTTGTCTTTAAGATCTAGAGGTCATTATGACAATACAAATACATTAGATCTTGAGGTTGCAGGTGATACTGCTTTTCAAAATGTAGTGACAACTTCATCTAATAACATCGAGGTTAATCCTTTTGCGGAATTTACATTAAATGTAACAGGTTCAACTTTATCAGGTGGAACTTCTTTTACGTTATCAATGGACAGTTCAAGTACTCAATATGCTTCAAAAGTTTTAGGTGTTGCCCCTTTTGATAAATCTTATTCCACTTTCCCATTATATGTTTATGAAATTTATGATAATTTCTTAGTAGATGCATATGAACAAGGTTTTGTTAGAGGTTTGGATATGAATACTTATCAACATATTGATGATGGAGATAGTAAAGATGATTTCTTAACTGAATATATTAAACCAGTTTCTCCATTTGTTGTTTCAGAAGCAAGAGGTGGTGTGGTTCACAATTTGTTCCAAGTATTACCAATCGCGGATGGTGATTCTGCAAACTATCAAATCAAGATAACTATACAGAATGTTAATGTTTCTACTGGTGACTTCGACTTAATTGTTCGTGATTTTAACGATACTGATGATAATCAGGTGGTTTTAGAATCTTGGACAAGATGTAATATGGATCCAAGTTTAACTACATATATTGGATTAAAAATTGGTACTTCAGATGGTAATTTCCCATTAAAGTCCAACTATATTATGATTAGTTTAGACTCTAATGCACCATCAGATGCGTTTCCTGCTGGATTCCAAGGATTTGTTGCTAATAACACTTTCTCAGGTTATAACAATGATGGTAGTGATGCAACAGGTAAAACTGGTAGTGTAATGTATAAAACAGAATACTTCAATGCAGGTGATGTGTATTCTTATAATCCTGATGGTAGTCCTAATATTTCAAGTGGTGATATTTTGAGAAAAGTTACTTTAGGTCTATTCTCTTCAGCAACTTCGGCTCAACCTACATCTTATGATAATAGTTTATTTCAATATAAAGGAAAATCTGCTGGACAACAAACGAAAGGTTTCCACTTGTCAGTAAATGCATCAAGTATTACTGATACAGATGGTAACTATCTATTTGAAACTACTCCATATGATTTGGAAGGTCAATCAGGTACCAATAACCCTCTAACTAATAAAAGTTATTGTAAATTTACTTTTGCAGTATGTGGTGGGTTTGATGGTTGGGATATTTACAGACAATCAAGAACTAATACAGATGGTTATATCTTTGGTAAACCATTGTATACCGCTTGTAATACAAATAACGGTGGTGTATTCAGTTCTACAATAGGCAACTCTGATTACTACGCTTATTACAAGGGTATTCAAACTTTTGCAAACCCTGAAGCAGTTGCCATTAATGTGTTTGCAACTCCTGGTTTGAATTTCAATGATCATTCTTCATTAACAACTTTGACAATTGACATGATTGAAGTAGATAGAGCAGACTCTATCTATATTATTAATTCACCAAATTATAATACTTCACAACAAGTTATTTCAGCTTACCAAAATATAGGGTATGATAGTAATTATTCAGCAATTTATTTCCCTTGGATTCAAGTGTTGGATACTTATAATTCTACACAAATTTATATTCCACCAACAGGTGAAGTTGTAAGAAATATAGCATTAACCGATAATGTTGCATATCCTTGGTTTGCGTCAGCTGGTTATACTAGAGGTTTAGTAAATTCTAATAAAGCAGCTTTCAAATTGACACAAAGTGATAGAGATTTACTTTACACTAACGCAATTAACCCAATTGCAACATTTTCTGATACAGGTACAATTATTTTTGGTAATAAAACTTTACAAATTAGGGATTCAGCTTTGAACAGATTAAATGTAAGAAGATTGTTATTACAAGCTAGATTATTAATATCTGCAGTAGCTGTAAGATTGTTATTTGAACAAAATGACGATACAGTTAGACAAGAATTCTTAAGATTAGTAAATCCAATTTTAACCCAAATACAAAAGGAAAGAGGTTTAACAGATTTCCGTGTAACGGTATCTAGTGATCCTTCTGACTTGGATAATAATTTGTTGAGTGGTAAAATCTACATCCAACCTACTCGTTCTTTAGAGTTTATAGATTTAGAATTTATTATCACACCAACAGGTGCTTCATTCCAAAATGTATAATAAAAATAATAAAAAACAGAAAGGGGTCCAAAAGGATCCCTTTTTTGTTCCACATGGAACAATAATAATATAATAATTATAAAATTTTATTTACCCCAGTATACTAGTTCTAGTTATTATAGTATTTATTTGTATATTTTATTCTTTATTATATGTATTATTAATAACTGGTCTAGTAAAAAACTACGGAAAAAAAATGACAAAGTCAAGTATTTCCCGAAAAAAATTTATTTTTCAATATACATATATTTATAAGAAACAGAATAATTAAAACAAAATTTTAAAAAAATAGAAAATGGCAGATTTATTAATGAAAATGCCGGTTCCATATGAACCGAAAAGGGAAAACCGATTTATCGTTAGATTTCCATCATCAATGGGTATTAACGAGTGGTATATTACTTCATCTCAAAGACCTAGTGCTAAAATCAATACAGTTGCAATACCATTTATCAATACTTCAACATATGTTGCAGGTAGATTTGAATGGAATACAATGAAAGTTAAATTTAAAGATCCAATTGGTCCTTCAGCAGCACAAGCTCTAATGGAATGGTTCCGTTTACATGCTGAATCTGTTACAGGTAGAATGGGATACGCTGCTGGTTACAAAAAAGATATTGATTTAGAAATGCTTGATCCGACAGGAGTTGTGATTGAAAAATGGATTTTACAAGGTACTTTCTTAACTGATATTAACTTTGGTGATTTAGATTACTCAAGAGATGAAATTGCAACTATCGATTGTACTTTACGTCCTGATAGATGTATTTTAGTTTACTAAAATTATACTATAAAAAAAATACATATTAACCGATATCCTATTTTGTGGGTATCGGTTTTTTTATTTAAAATCTTTACTTTATCATAGTTATTATATAAATTGATATTATGGAAGAATCACTTAAAATTGACCCAACAATACAGTATGATGTGGTACCATTACCATCTCAGGGAATTTATTATAAAAACAAAAAGAAATCATTAAGGGTAGCTTATTTAACTGCTGCTGATGAAAATATTCTTAGCTCTCCAAATCTATTGGAAAGTAATACCGTTATTGATGAATTACTTAGGAGAAAAATTATAGATAGGGATATCCCTTTTGATGAAATTGTAGATGAAGACAGACAAGCTATATTAATATTTTTGAGAAATACTGCTTTTGGAAGTGAATTCAAAGTAACAATGACAGACCCATCGAACAAAAAGGAATTTACTACTACTGTGGATTTATCAATAATAAAAGTAAAAGAGTTTAACCTAGAAGCCGATTCAAACGGAGAGTATGATTTCTTCTTACCCCTTAGTAAAAAAAATATAAAATTTGTTTTTTTAAATAAAAAACAAGAAGACGAAATTCAAAAGATTAGAAACGATATTTCATTAACAGTTGTACCATCTAACACCAAAAGGTTGGAAATGATGATAAAGTCCGTAGACGGAACAAGAGATCTTATGGCGATTTATAATTTTATTCAAACAATGCCAATTAAGGACTCACAATCATTCAGAAGATTTGTTAACGAAAATAAACCAGGTTTAGACCTAATTGTTGATATTACTGCCCCATCAGGAGAAAAGATTCCATTGTTAGTGGAGTTTGGGGTTGACTTTTTTCGTCCCTTCTACGGAATATAAAAAAAATCAAATTTATACTACTATTTTCCTGTTAAAACATGGTTTCACTTATACCGATGTTTTGAACATGCCGATTTTCGAGAAAACAAATATAGTAAGTATATTGATCGATGCACTAGAAAATCAAGAGTAACCTATTTATATAATAAGAAAAATTTGATTTATGCAAACTAAAATAGATGACAAATGGGTAGAAAAATTAAAAGAAGCAGATAGAGAACACCCAGGTTGGGGGTTACTTAAAGGCTTTGAAAGTTCTCTTGAAACGGCAGGAAATGTTGTCTCATCATTAGGTTCAGTTGCAGGATCTTTTTTTGTTGATACAAAAGCAATAGATAATTATAGGATTAGTTTGACCGATTTAGAAACCACATTGGGTGGTTTAGTTTCTGGTATATTTCAAGGTGGAGGAATCGGAGGAATTATTACAGACTTGACAAATACAAGTTCAGCGGCTATTTCAAAAGTTATTTCCTCGTTTGCATCTTTAGATGCTGCAATGAGAAAAAACATGGAAGGTATTGGTGGATATTATGGGGAATTTGCCGATGCTATGAGGGATCAGACTTTGGATATAACCGCTGCAACCCAAGGTATAGGAGTAGGTGCAACTGATGTTATTAATGGTTTAAAATCACTATCAGAAAGTAGTGGTAGGATGGCTCTTTATGGGACTGAAACAATGAAAACAGCTTTGACAGCTTCTGCTGCTTTTACCAAATCAAACACACAAATACTTGAAAACGCTGAAAATTTTAGAAACGTAGGATTAGGTTTAGCAGATGCGGGAAGAGAGATTACCAAAATAGGAGAAGGTTCTTTAAAATTAGGACTGAATGCGAAAGAGGTAAGTGATACTGTAATTAAGAGTTTGGATAAAATGAATCAATTTGGTTTCAAAAATGGAGTAGAAGGATTGGGGAGAATGGTACAACAAGCTCAGTCTTTAAACATTGATATTAACAAAACATTAAGTATAGCGGAAAAATTATTTGACCCATCCCAAGCTATAGACTTAAGTGCTAACTTACAGGCTTTAGGAGGTGCGTTTGGTGACTTTGCCGACCCAATCAAATTGATGTACGATGCTACTAATAATGTAGAGAATTTACAAGACAGTTTAATAGGTGCAGCTAAAAATTTAGCAACATATAATGCTGAACAAGGAAGATTTGAAGTATCAGGTGCAAACCTTAGAAGAGCAAATGAAATGGCCAAAACATTGGGAATGTCCACTGGAGAATTAACAAATATGGCAGTTAAGGCTGCATCTAAATTTGAAGCTTTATCTCAGTTAGATATGTTCCCAAGTATCACAAATGAACAAAAAGAATTCCTTTCAAACCTTACCACAATGAAGGAAGGAAAAATAGGGTTTGATATTCCAAAAGATATTGCACAAAAAATGTTCGGTACAGGAGCAGAGGGAGGATTTAAATCTATAGATGAAATGGCAGGACATATGGACGAATTTATGAAAATTCAAAAACAGATGTCCGATATGAAACCAGAAGATTTGGCAAGGGCTCAATACAACGCAATTACAAATATTTTGGACGATGTAAATGCAATTGCTTATCATATGGGTGCTAATGTTTATAGAAGTGATACACAACAAGATATGAGAAAAATTATGAGTGATTTCTCCAAAACACTTCATAATGAATTGAGTCCTGAAAAAATAAAAGAAGCAGAAAAATCACCCGGTGGAATAACAGAACTTGCTAAATCCATAGGTCCAAAATTCCTTGATGCTTTTAAAAATTTAGGTGAAGATGCAGTAAAAGGTATGTTTGAAACTGTTGAAGGTAAAACAGAAGGGGATAAAACTTATAATTCAGTTAAAACTTTTCTAAAAGATTCTATTGATAAAATACAAAGTGTTTCAAAACCAATATTTGAGAAGGGTAAAGAAGTAGGTAAAGATTTATTTGGTTCAAATTATAATCCAAGAAAACAAAAGAGTGAACTACAGAATAATGCAACAAATAATAGTAAAATAGAATTGACTGTAGCATTTGCAGGAAATGTTCCATCATATGCAAAAAATGCTTTCGAAAGTTCAGAGTTCAGAACTGGACTAAGTACCGCTTTATCAAGTAGAATTGCGAAAGGTGATTATACATCACCTAAAATAACAATACTCCCTAATACTTAATAAATTCTTTATTTAAATCTATTTATAGAAAACAACAATAATGCCGAGTTACTTAGATTTTAATTCTACAAACAATTTTAGAAAGGTTCTAATAGGAAGGACGTTACAACAACCTAATGGACCCCAAACATTTACAAGTAACAACTATGAAGCATCATCGTTATTAGATTTACCCAATATTAGTGGAGGTGGTGTAACTGAGGATCAATTATCTGAATTAAAACAATCTAAAACTATTAATATCTACAAACCAAGTGAATATTATGAAAAAGATTTGGAAGTTTTACCACGAAACGCTAATTTACAACTCTATCCATATTTTGCAGCAAGTGATCATTCTTTAGTCGGTATTGTTGGACAAACAGACAACACCAACAACGAGTCTGCACTTTATAAATTTGCGGTATCAAATATACTTAATAACCCGAATGGACCTGTTCATTCACGAATAGCACAAAATAATTTATCTGCCGGTAATGACGCTAATAGTTTGAGTACTCTTTTCAATAGTAATCAAAATACTGTAGGTAATATAATTGGAGGAAAGCAACCATTAGTTAAAGTTAATAATTCGATTACAGTTGATCCAAATGCTAAAACAAATGTAGTTAATTTTTTTGGTGTACTTGAAGGTACGGATTCCTATGAAACAACAATACCTGGTCAATACTTAACAAACCCAAACAATCCATTTGGTTCAGGACCATCAACAACAGTTGGTAATTTTGTTCAAGATGCCACAGGAGTTTTAGGTTCATTATTGGGTGCTAAAAACCCATTAGCGTTACAACAAAGACCATCTGATTTATTTTTTGAATATTTGGGTAGTAATCAAAAACAAAATTTATTAGATAATTTATCATATAATTCATATGCCCCTGATTATTCATCTACGGCAATGGGTTTAACAAGTACAGGTGGTCCAAATATTGCAGGATCACTTGGTATTGGTTTATTAAGTGCAGCAGGATTAGGTAATCCACCATCAACGGCATATATTGGTGACGATAGGATACATGATGTTTATTATGCAATGAATGACTTCAATGATAGACCTGTAAGAAGTCCATATTATTTAAGTCTTTTATTTGATCCTGTACAAACAAAACTTTTACAAATAGACACCAATATCGGAGAAAATGGTAGAATAGGTGGTAATTTAGTTTGGATGAGTTACAACTCAACTAAATTGAATAAACTAGGTGCAGATAATCAACAATGGAATGGTCAATCTTCGGATTTTTCAAATATAGAATCAACCAATTTTGTGTTCCCCGAAAATTCAATATTAGGCCAAACACAAGATTTATTAAATACATTACCAAATACGGGTGGATCGGCAAGAGCTCACGTAGCTAATGTTATTGACCAAACCAGTAGAATTTTTCAAGATGGGGATGTGTTTATGGCAAGAGGTGCTGCCGTTCAATATACCGACCAATATGGTCAACAAAAGGGTATAGAATTTTGTAGAACATGGACAAAAGATAGACCCTATTATTCGTATTCAGATTTAATGCCGTTAGCATCAAACACTAATGATATTAAACAAAAGAAATACATTCCAACATCCACACCTTATAGAAGAACTAACATAAGAAAGTACGATTCAAGTGTTTTATCATCTACTTGGAACTTGAACATAGCACCAATGTCAGATGGTAATAAAGGATTTACTAATTCTACAAATATAAGTTCAAGAACTGCAGGTGGAAAAGATTTTTACGCAAAAAAATACATGTTATCTATTGAAAATTTAGCGTGGGCAACATCAAATACACCAGGTTATACCGTTTCTGACTTACCATTTGATGAACGAGGACCAAATGGTGGTCGAGTTATGTGGTTCCCACCATATGATTTAAAAGTTTCTGAAAACAATACTGCATCTTGGGAAAAAAATATGTTTATAGGAAGACCAGAACCTATTTACACATATCAAAATACAACAAGAACAGGTCAACTTTCATTTAAAGTAGTTGTAGATCATCCAAGTATTTTAAATTTATTAACAAGAGAGTATTTTAAAAATGTACCTGACGATCAGGCTGATAATTATATAAACGCATACTTTGCAGGTTGTCAGGATTTAGATTTTTATACATTGGTAAGAACTTACACTAACTTAAATGATACTGATATAAATTTAGTATTAAGTTATTTGAACAAAAATGCTGATCCACAAACAATATCTAATTATAAAACACAAACTATTCCACCTGCAACCCAACAACAACCAACAACACCAACGGGAACGGAAGTAACTTTACCAAATTCAGATTTATTTTTTCGAAATGATTATCCAATTAATAATGGTACAGGTATAAATGAGTTCAAATCAATAGACCCTTATAGTATTTTTGTTAATGAAATAACAGGAACGACATATCAAAATATTGCAATTAATAATTTAACGAATGGTATTAACAATATTTTAACATCCCCAACAGACGGAAATGACCTTTCAGATTTAAAAATATTATCAAGTTATACAGATATCAAGACTGCTCAAAATAACGTGAGTTCAATTATAACAACTAACACAAGTTCATTACAGAAAGATTTTATAATTGAATCTGATAGTTACAACAATCTTGTAATTTTCATCCAAAATTTGAAAACAGATATCAATAAAGGTAATTTAAATGGACAACAAGTTGTAATAAATATTCAATCTTCATCATCCTATGTTGGTGATTTAACAAATAATTTAGCTTTATCAATTAGAAGATCACATTCAATTATTTTGGATATTTTGAATCAATTAGTTGAACCAGGAACCGATGTACCCGACAATTGGGGTAATTATATTTCATCATTCCCACCAACAAATAGTGGGTCATATACTACAAGTGTCTCTTATGATTTTTCAACAGATTTAAAATTTCAAAACGGAATTCATGGAACATTAATTATTAAGACATATAATAATGGAACGGCTACAGGAGTTTGTGCAGAGAAAACAAATTTTCATAATCAAAATTTACAAATATTTTCACCTATTGCATATGGGTGTAGAAAATCAAGTATATCTTCAACATATACACCACAACCACCTCCTTCAACAACGACCACTAGTAACACTGCAACAACACCATTAACCAAAACTGCAATTGTACAAAACGGAAAAGTAACAACTAATCCAACATCATCCAAACCTTCAATTGATACAATTAAAAAAATTATTGCTAAAACATTACAGGAATCGTATTATTTCAAACAATTAGAAGATACAAATCCAATAGCATTTAAATCTTTAAGAGAAAAATTAAAATATTTCCATCCAGGTTTTCATTCAATGACTCCCGAGGGATTAAATAGTCGTTTAACGTTCTTACAACAATGTTTAAGACCTGGAGACACTATACCAATTAAGGGAACGTCAGAACCAAGTGATATTGGTGCTAGAAATACAACTTTCGGACCACCACCAATATGTGTATTAAGAATTGGTGATTTTTATCATTCTAAAATTGTAATTACAGATTTGAATATAACTTATGAAGATTCAACATGGGATTTAAATCCTGATGGAATCGGAGTACAACCAATGATTGCAAATGTAACTTTACAGATTGCCTTCATTGGAGGTCAAGGATTAGAAACTCCTGTTAATACATTACAAAATGCTTTATCATCTAATTTTTATGCAAATACTGAAATGTATGATGAAAGATCAACAGATACCAATACAACTATTGGTGGACAAACTGTTGAAGCATTCACAAAATCTTTCTTAGATGACTTACAAAAACCCTCACCAAAAACAGCCAGTTCTAATAATAATAGTAATGGTAATAAATTGAGTTCCCAAAAATACATTGGAGATTTACAAAATTCATCTTCAGATGGTACTGATGGTCAATTAGAATATATAAAATTAATTACTGATGTGTTTACACAAACTACATCATATTTTACAAAATTTGAATCAACTTATAATGGAATTTTAACTAATTATGGGTCTTATGTTGTTGATATGTTATTGTCAAACAATTATAGAACAATTAATCAATACAATATTTTTAATCAAACATCACCAACACCACAAGATGTAATAACGTTATTTGGTTTATTTACACCACCATCCGATTCAACATCAAATATTACTGTTTTTGGTAATAATTTATTATCAGCATTAAATGGGTTATCATATTCGGATCTTTGTACAATTTTTGGTTTTAATTTCCTTACAGATAGTAAACAACAAATAGTTAATCAAATTCTATTTCCTTGGTTATTAAATTACGTAGGTACTGTTATTGAAAATTTAAATCAAGATAAAACAATTAGTACATTCGAATCAACAAGAAATAATTTAATAAGTTGTTTAGATAAAATGAATTTTATTGTCCAATATGGATCGGATGGTCAATTGACATCAGATACTGTTGGAATAATGGCAACTTTGGATGGATTTGTTTCTTCTGATTTCTATTCTAATTATAGTACTTGTATTGACTATATTAAATCAAATACTAACGAATATTTATATACACATTTCAATAATGACATTAATTTTAATGGTTCATATACATTTACAAATAATCAATTAAGTGATATATTGGCAGTATTCCTAAATGGGCAGACGGATAAAATATTAGGTTTGTTCTCATCTAATTCATTATTAAATGACAATAATACTGTGAATAAAATGACTAAATCGTTAAATAAATTTATTTATAAACCAGCAGAAATTACTTTCAAAACTAACGGAACATTAACATCACCGACTGTTTCATCAGTTGAATTTGATATCAGTAGTATTGATAATATAACAGATCAAACGATGTTAAAAAATTTACAGAATTTAAATTCTAATAATGTTCCCCCAATAAATAATTCTTTAAATTACTATAGAAATCCAAATTCATGAGTAGAAGTTATTTAAATAGATATCAATATTTTGTTAATGATTCAGGTAATTTCAATATAGTACCGGGAATTGAACTACCAATTAAATCAACCGATCAATATGTACAATACAAAAAAGGAAAAGATAGGTTAGATAAATTATCACAACAATATTATGATTCACCATTATTTGGTTGGTTAATCATGCAAGCGAACCCATCAGCGGGTGGACTTGATTTTCTAATACCTGATAATTATATTCTTAGGATTCCTTTTCCGTTAACAACAACTTTACAGGATTATAAAACAGCGGTAGACACGTATAACTTATATTATGGCCAACAATAATTTATCTGGTAATGAAAATATATTAGTAAAAATAGATCAAAACAATTTAATTTATATTGATCCGAATAATGTCATTGACAGTACAGGAAAAATAGTACCAAGAGGAATTGAACAAGAAAAATTAGTTACATATGTTAATTTAGAGGCTGATATAATACCAAGAACAATATTAGCTGCTAATAATGATAAAATAACATATACCTCAATTGCTAAAGGAACTCTTAATTTTCTAAAAAATCAAGATGGTCGTGATTACGATACAACATGGACTAATTCATATGGTGAAACTACATTAAACAGCGTTAGTGGAAATATATCAGGAAATTTTTCTAAACCAGATACATCTGGTCAATCATTAGGAATCTCTTCAATTAGTATTTTAATTAAAGGAGCTAACTTTGTTCCTCAAGTTAATATCAATTTTATAGATGTTAGAGGAAAAACATTATTTGAGGCTCCAGATGATTCACCTTATAATGCGTTTTTTCATTTACCATGGCCAATATTCTATTTGACCGTTAAAGGATATTATGGTCAAGCAATTAGATATAGATTACATCTCGTAAAGTTTAGTTCGAAATTTAATGAAGCGAACGGTAATTTTGAAATTACAACAAACTTTGTAGGTTCTACATATGCATTTATGAATGATATACCACTGAAAGGTGTTTTAAACGCCCCTTACATGTATAGTTATGACAATCAAACACCTTCAACTAAACAATATAATGCACAATCTCAAACATATAATGTAACAGTTAATAAATTATCAAGAGGATATGAATTATTAACATCTGTTTATGCTGAGTACAAATTAATGGGATTATTAGATCCGAATTTTCCTGTCAAAACTTTGAAAGAATTAGGAGAAACAGCTAAAATTCTTGATAAAATTTTAGAAAGAGAAATCTTTTCAGGAAAAAATAGTGGTATTGATCCCAAAATTTTACAAGCAATGAAACAATTAGGTGAGGCAGTGGAAACTTATCAAAGAGACATAACTACTTGGAAAAATCGATATTCAAAAAATCAAACTTTTACCAATAATAATATTGTTTATAATTATTTGGTTGGTAATGGAGAAGATGCTACAACATTAAAGAATATAATAGGAACCTCAAGTAACACATTGGAAAATATCATTTTAATTAATAATAAAAAAATCCAAGATGTTAACGACCTAATTAATTCTGTAAAAAATAAAAATAAAGATTTACCTGTAGTAAACATTCAAACAATTTCATTTGATAAAACCTTATATTCTTCGAAAGAAGGATTAGTTGGTGTTGCAATATCATATATCTTAAATTTGGTAAATGATATTGCTAACAAATACAATCAAGAAAAACAAAATATAGATAATTTTTTAGAAAAACGAATCAATACAGTATTAAAAGATCCTAAGTTAGGTATTGGATTTGAACCAACAATTAGAAATATTTTTGCGGTAATTTGTGCTAATGCAGATGTTTATATAAGACTTTTAAAAGAAACACATCAGAAAGCATTCGATGCTGGTCCAAATCGAAAAAACATGGTGAATCAGTTTTCAATCGAGACTAAAAATAATAACAACATTTATCCTTGGCCTGAAATTAGAAAAAAAACAGATAAAGGAAAACAACAAGTTATAGCTTACCCAGGTGAAGCTGAATTAATAAGTAAATTACAGTCAGATAAAGCAAGTATATGGCCTGAAGTACAATTTTTGGAAAATTATTATAAAATAACTACATTGTCAGTAGATCCAAATGGAACAAAAGAGGCAACAGCTAGTAATGTAAATTTTATATTTCCAAATAATTTACCCACTAAAAATGTACGAAGTGTTTCTACATCATCTAATTTGTTTTATAATATTCCTTATTATAATCAAACACCATCCTCATTTATATATGAAATATGGGAAAGATGTTATTTCTTTTCATTATTCGATTCGTTCAATTCGGAAACAATAAATGAATTGGCTCAAGTTGAATTTGATAATAATATTAAAAATATCATTAATAATGGTTATAATGATAATAGTGAACTTATAAGTTTACTAAAAACAATTACAGTACCTATGCCAACAGGAAATGTTCAGTTGTTTACTGTAATTCAAAATATGTTATCACAATTATCACCATTTCAAGGAATGTCATATTATAATGATCAATTACCAACAACACCATATTTGATTAATGTTATGAACAATCCGTTTAAAACGGAACAGTACATTAATATAACAGATACTAATAACAATGATTCATCATATACCAAAACAAGTCAATTTCTAAATAGCTATCAAAACGAACCATATAGAAATGACATTTATCCTTTTAGTTCATCCCTTTATAAACAATATGTAGAAAAATATAATCTTAATATCAAAGGGTTATTTAATATCGATACTATAAATGGATTTATTTGTTCACCTAAGAAAAATAATTTTTACGTTAATTCAGTTTATACTACTAATCTTTTTGTAAACGATTTAACAATTGGTTCAACTAAAATTAATATAGTAAACACACCATATTTTCATAACCAACTTTTTACTGATTTCAATAGTGAAGGTGTTTATGGGAAATATAAAGGATCTGCTTATTTATTATTAAACTCATTACCTTTTAATGATTTATTTAATTCAAAAGATAATATTTTTTATTCTTCTATTTTTAAGGAAATTGGAGCAACACATTTTATTCCGTATCATTTGATACTTAAATGGGGTTCAATTTATCATAGATATAAAAATTATTTATTAAATGGAGTTGATATACTTCAAGGAAGTTTAAACAATAATTTTCAAACACAACCAGTCAATATAAGTGAATTTTTTGACAATAATACAAATGATACTTTCAGTATAGATTATGGAGGAAACACTTATGACATTTCATATTCATATGAAAATAACATGGGTATTCATCCGTTTTATGATGCTATATTTCATCAAATCATAAATGGATATGATCATTATAATGTTTCAGAAGGTAGTTCATCCTTTGAGGCAAATGTTTCCGCTGGTGGTATTATTGAAGTAGTACAACAAAATGGTAATGATTTAAATTATTTTACACAATATGTAGATAACTCAAAATACGACTCAACAGATTTGAGATATACGTTATTACCAAGTTGTGCCTTAAATAATACACTAAATAAAGATCAATTTTTAAAGAACAATGAAGATTATTTCAGAGTTATATGGAGCGATTTAGATAGTAGTTATATAAATGATACATTAAGTGGACAAACATTTCCATCACCATACGATTATAATTATTCATTAATTGATGGATACTCACTTTCAAAAAATTATTTGAAAATAATCGATTTAATGGGTACATTTTCACCGAACATTTTATCTGAGTTCGAAACAATGTTTTTAGATTTTGCTTCAGATATCGGTGCAACAACAAATATTGAAACACCAAATCCTAAATTTTATAATACAAAATATGTACATTTTCAAAATTTATTGAGAGATATGTTCTCAGTAACAGGATTAACAAAATCTTCAAATGGTATTACATTTGTTAATTCTTTGAAAGACGCACAAATTCAAAATTTAGAAAAAATTACAACAGTAATTTTGGATGATCATAATTTAGTAAAATTAACAATGGCAAATCCAAAAGAATTAGACGCTCACGTACTAAATGGATTTGCACAAACCTCATCAACAAATACTTTAAGTTGGAATCCATTTGATCTCTCACAAGAAACACAAACAAATTTGAATTTAATTGATTTATATTTAGGTCAAGATATTGATAATAGTTATAGAGATTTTTTCATATTGAATAATATTGAATTAAATGAAACTAACATACTATTGTTTAGACCTTTAATTCTAATTTTTGCGGGATTTTTAAATAATCCAAATTTTCAAGGAATGACTTTTCCTGATTATGTAAAAAATTACATAATTCAAAGTAAAAGTCCTAATAATCCAAATTTAACACCTGATGGTTTCAATAATAGATTTATACAATTTATTACAACCTTATCCAAAAATTTTGCCGGATTAACATTACCACCAAGTGATAATCAACAAGACTCTACAAATATTTCTGGAGGATATAATAATACACCAATAAAAATAGATTTATACAATCATTTTAAATCTTTTAATGATAAATGGGTTGCGGGAAATTCAATCGGACAACGATCGTTGATTGAAGAATTTTTATTTTTAGATAGAAGAAATAAAGATATTGGTGATGAATATTTTTTAGATATTCAAAAATTAATTCCAATTATTGATGAAAGAAATAAAGATATAAATTTATATGAAGCAATTTCATTATTAATTGAAAATTCAGGTTTAGATATGAGACCTTTACCAGCCTATATCAACTTCTATGGAACTAATTATAATAATAAAACAAGAACAACTGCATCAAGTAAAACAGCAGGAGACTTGTTTGGAACATTTTTGGAGGTTGATTATCAAGATGCGTCACCAAAAATTGTTATTCAATTTGTTGGAGACAACTCCAAACATTTAGATAATGGAAGTTCGAATAATACTTTTAATGACGATAGTTTCAATTGTTCAATGGTAAACAATAATCCACTTTTATTAACAACGGCAAATGTTGTTAGTCTTGGTGATTTAACTAAGTCAAATAAAGCAGTTTCATTTGAAGTTAGTTTTGGTGATCAAAATCAAGGTATTTTTAAATCAATTCAATTGGATCAAACTTCAATTAGAAATACCGCCGCATCATCATATGTTTTAGAAGCTTTAGCAAGATCTGAAACAGGTGCTAACGCTGCAAGTATGGATGTAAGTCTATTCGATTATTATAAAACCGCAGCTTATAGTTGTGAAGTTACTATGTTAGGAAATGTAATGATTCAACCTACAATGTTTTTTTATCTGAAAAATGTACCTATGTTTAGAGGTTCATATTGGATAACAGAAGTAAATCATAGTATTAGAAATAACCAAGTAGTAACGACATTTAAAGGTGCAAGAGTCCCAATCGGAGGATTCCCTGATCCTAAAGATTCGTTTGTGTCATCATATAAGACTTTATTCGACAGGTTAACGGCCAACGCAATTAAATTAGTCCAATTAGAAAGTACAATAAATCCTGTAACCGATATAATAGTTCACGATTCTAATATTGGGTTTGTGGTTACAGAACCAGGTATTTTACAAAAATGGGAAACCCCAAATACATTAATTACATCTTATGCAGGTAGAACTGCTTATGGGGTACCATTTAATGGATGGGGACAAGGAACTGACGGTAAATTTGTACAACTTGTAAATTATAATGGGACAACATGGTTAAGAGCAAATGTAAAAAGGATGGTTGAAGCCGATTATGGTACGAGAAATATGATGATGTTAAATTCATTACCTAACAACTCGTTCGGTATAGTAGATTGGAATTCCGTTTCTGGTTTAACAACAACTAAAAGTTTTTTCACTTTAAATTATGAATTTTTTGCATCAAATGGGAAAGGACAAATTAGAAATGAAATATATTACCCAAATAGAAATAACCAACCACAAGGTGGAATTAAATGTACCTTTTTTAATCCTGCTAATAATAAAAAAGTACCTCTGACAACAACGTTCAGTTTTACAACAGTAAACAATGTTAAAGTAATTAATCAAATAGAAGGACCTATAGATACATTTGTTCCAACTGGTTATGGAATTAGTATGTCATCTAAATTAATGAGTGATTTAGGTTTATCAGATGGTGATATTGTTTATTTCGATGTTGATAATAATGATATTATTAACGGTATTGAGAATTTAGCATCTCCATCAACATTAAATGGTTACTAATAATCAAATTATTACAATTTTCTTGATATTTATATAAAAAACCTTTATGGATAATAATAAATTAAAAAATACCATGGATCAATTTTTAAATCCAAAAAAGATTCAAAATGTATCTAATGATGGTATGGAAAGAGAAGAATGTGATTTAGTAACAGGAGAATGTTATACAATCAGAGAAAAAGACGGAATTGTAGAAAGAATAAATAAAAAATACGTTACAAACGACGGTAGACAATTATTACAAGATTAATATTATGTTAGAAAAAAAATTAATGGAAGAATTAAATCGTTATAAATCCATAAATGGATACAATTATGGTAACGGAAAAAAAATGATTATGGAACAAGAAGCACCAGTAGACCCAACAGCAGGTGCAATTCCTCCACCACCAGCAGGTGATGCAGGAGCAGTTCCCCCACCTCCTACAGCAGATGATGCTGCAGGTGCAGTCCCTCCACCACCGGCAGGAGATGAAGGTGCGATGCCTCCGTCAACAGACACAACTGAAGAAGTGGATATTACTGATTTAGTTAATATGACAAAAAGTATCAAACAAGATCTTGACGATAACAGAAATGACTATAGTGGTGCAATTCAAAAAATGGATGACGTTTTTACTAAGTTAAATGATTTAGAATCAAAACTTAGTGAAATGGATGCATTAATGACAAAAATCGATCAATTAGGTGAAAAAGTTGAATCAATGAAACCTGAAACACCTGTTGAAAAATTAGAAATGAGATCTTTGGATTCTTATCCGTTTAATGAAAAACCTGACGAATTTTTTAGTCATAAACAAGATGAAATGAGAAAAAGCGGTAAAAATGAATATGTTTTAACTAAAGATGATGTAAATACATACTCTAACGACCAAATTAAACAAACATTTAACCCAGAACAAAAAGAAAATGAATATAAGTTCTAAAGTAAAGTTTCTTTTAGAGGTACAATTACAAGTAAAAATTAACCATTGGCAAACAAGAGGGTATGCTAGACATAAAGCTTTTGACCAATTATACGAAGAATTAGGTGATTTAATTGATACCTTTGTTGAAACGGCAATGGGTAAGTATGGTAGATTTAAACTGGAAGAAGAGGATACATCACTTTCATTAGTTAATCTATCTGATTTAGATATCAAAAGTTTTATGAAAACTTCAAAAGAAGCACTTATTCAGTTTACAACAGAATTTGAAAAAGTTGACACAGATTTAATGAATATTCGTGATGAAATCTTAGGTACGTTTAACCAAATAAGTTATTTACTTACTTTAGAATAAAAAATAAATTTTTTTAAAAATAATTGAACCCGGATTTTTTAATTCGGGTTTTTTTTTGTATATTTTATACATAAGATTTTAAAAATTTAAATTTAAACAACATGAGTACATTTGATGCAGTACTACAACAGTACGAAAAAAACAAAAACACCGCAGGCGGTAATCAAAACAAAGTATCACAAGAAGAAAGAATGAAAAAGTATTTCACAACTGTATTACCTAAGGGTACAAGAAGTGGTGAAAAACGTATTCGAATTTTACCTACAAAAGATGGTTCTTCACCATTTGTAGAAGTTAAATTCCACGAAATCCAAGTGGATGGTCAATGGATGAAATTATATGATCCAGCACAAGAAGGAAAACGTTCCCCATTGAATGAAGTTTATGAAGCTTTAACAATGACAGGTGTTGAATCAGATAAAGAATTAGCAAGAACCTATCGTTCTCGCAAATTTTATATTGTTAAAGTTATCGATCGTGATAATGAACAAGATGGACCAAAATTTTGGAGATTTAAACATAATGCAAAGCAAGATGGAATTTTAGACAAAATTGTACCTGTTTGGAGAAATAAAGGTGATTTAACCGATACTCAAAAAGGTAGAGATTTAATTCTTTCTTTAACATTAGCTAAATCAGGTAACGGAAAAGAATACACAATAGTAAATTCAATCATTCCTGAAGATGCTGGTCCATTGAATGAAGATTCATCAGTTTCTGATTCATGGGTTAACGATCCACTAATTTGGTCAGATGTCTATTCTAAAAAAGGAGAAGATTATCTTGAATTAGTTGCTAAAGGTGAAGTTCCAAAATGGGATACAACAAATAACGGATGGATTTCAAGTAGTGTAAGTGCTTCTTCTAATGAAGAAACAATAGGATCATCAAAAAAATCAACAACACCAACTCCTGTGGTTGACCCACAAGAAGATGCTGAGGTAGATGAAGATTTACCATTCTAATTATCAATGGAGGGTCTTATTAT